>JACCDL011140506.1_pt1 | contig 154077 bp, 146 predicted proteins | sample 7441931 | NCBI WGS metagenome assembly JACCDL01 (sample SAMN15323437, study PRJNA562643) | freshwater metagenome | isolation source: river surface water | place: USA:Blue River Watershed | collected 2017-08-16
AATGAAACATTTATTAAATTTGTTCGACTAACTTTTTTGCGAAGTGCAAAAATAGGGTATTTTAAAATATGTCGAAAGTAAAATATTATTACGATTCTGAAAATCTGGCGTATCGAAAAATAAAAACTAAAAAAACAACGAAATTTGGTTTCGTTTTCTTGTTTTTATTGGCCTCTGCCTTATTTGGTTTTCTAAGTTTCGTGATTTTATTAAACACACCTTATTTTGAAACTCCGAAAGACCGTTTGCAAGCACGTGAAATTGATAATTTGAAATTGCATTATGCCATTTTAAATAAAAAGATAGACGAATTAAATGCCGTCACGGCTGCGATTGAAGATCGTGACAACAATTTGTATCGTACCTATTTCAATACCGCTCCTATTTCTAACGAAGAAAGAAAAGCAGGTTTTAAAACCAAAAATAGGTATGCCGAATTAGAAGGCTTTGACAATGCCGAATTGGTAAAAAATACCACGGAGCGTGTGGATGTGTTGAGTAAAGAATTAGCTATTCAATCTCAATCTTTAGATGAAATATTGAAATTGGCGAAAGCAAAAGACAATTTACTAAGTGCGATTCCGGCCATTCAACCGGTGAAAAATGAAAATTTAAGACGCATGGCATCGGGATTTGGGTACCGTTCCGATCCGTTTACTAAAGCGCGAAAAATGCATGAAGGAATGGATTTTACTGCCAAAACCGGAACTCCAATTTATGCCACGGGCGATGGTGTAATTGTCAGAGCTGACAATACGGCATCGGGATTTGGGAATCATATTGTAATTCGACATGGGTATGGATACGAAACCTTGTATGCGCATTTGAGCAAATACAAAGCACGCAAGGGACAACGAGTTAAACGAGGGGATATCATAGGATATGTAGGAAGTACTGGGCGATCGGAAGCCCCTCATTTACATTATGAAGTACATCAAAATAATAGAGCCGTGAATCCGCTTAATTTTTATTACGGAAACATCTCAGCAGTGGAATATGTTGCCATTTCAAAATTGGCTAATCAAGAAAATCAATCATTAGACTAATGCATATTAATTTATCAGCAGACAAAAGGTATTACAGCATTGGCGAAGTAGCCAAAGCTTTTGGAGTAAACGCTTCGCTTATTCGTTTTTGGGATAGCGAATTCGACATTTTAAAACCCAAGAAAAATGCCAAAGGCAATCGAATGTTTACACCCGAAGACGTCAAAAATCTCCAACTCATTTATCATTTGGTAAAAGAAAGAGGCTTCACATTGGAAGGTGCCAAAACGCATTTGAAAGAAGGGCAAAAGAAAACCTTAGACAAATTTGACATTATCAATAAATTGGAAACCATCAAGGCACAATTATTGAGTATCAAAAGCGAATTGTAAATTTCAATAATCAATACAATAACAAATAAACAATCAACCTTAAATTTAATTAAACATGGACTTTAAAAAATTCTTACCTTGGATTATAGCAGCTGTAGTAGTATTTGGAATCTACGGTTGGGTGAAAGGAATCAACAACACTGCAGTAACTTACGAACAAGACATCAATGAATCTTGGGGTAACGTACAAACAGCTTATCAAAGACGAAATGACTTGATTGGCAACTTAGTAAACACGGTAAAAGGAGCCGCTGATTTTGAAAAAAGCACTTTAACTGCGGTAATTTCGGCTAGAGCAAAAGCAACTTCTGTAACTGTTGACCCAACGAATGTGAGCCCTGCACAATTGGCAGCTTTCAACTCGGCACAAAGTGGTGTAAGTAGTTCTTTATCTAAATTGTTAGTTTCGGTAGAAAAATACCCTGACTTGAAAGCCAACGAAAACTTCTTGAAATTACAAGATGAATTGGCCAGTACTGAAAACCAAATTTTAACAGCTAGAACTCGTTTCAACGAAGCAGTTAAACCGTACAACACCCACATCAAAACGTTCCCTAATTCTATTTTTGCAGGGATGTTTGGGTTTAAAGAAAAACCCTATTTTGAAGCAGCTGTTGGAGCTGACAAACCAGTAGAAGTAAAATTCTAATTCAAAACAAAACCGACTCATGCAACCAGATACTATTTTTTTAAGCAAAGAAGACGAAAACGAAATTGTAGCCGCTATTCAATTGGCTGAAAAAAATACGTCGGGCGAAATTCGAGTACACATAGAACAAACGACTTCCAAAGTTCCTTTTGACAGGGCTTTGGAAGTTTTTTATGAATTAAAAATGAATGAAACGCAATTGCAAAATGGCGTTTTGATTTATTTGGCTAGTGCCGACAAACAATTTGTCATCTGTGGAGACAAAGGAATCAATGAAGTGGTAGCTACTGATTTTTGGGACAGTACCAAAGAAATTATGGCAGCTCAATTCAAACAGGGCAACTTCAAACAAGGATTAATAGACGGAATTACCCAAGCTGGAGAACAGCTAAAAACCTATTTTCCTTGGCAAGCTGATGACACAAACGAATTATCAAACGAAATCTCAAAAGGATAATGAAAGCACTTTTACCTACTCCTACTTTTATTCAAGTATTCGTTTGTTTATTATTTACACAAATTGGATTGGCGCAGTATACCATTCCAGAAAAACCGGCAAGCCAAACTTCGGTGTACGACTATGCCAAAGTGCTTAGCGAAACGGAAAAAGCTCAACTAGAAGAAAAACTAGTACGCTATTCGGATTCTACCTCAACTCAAATTGTCATTGTTACCATTGAAAGTTTGAAAGGAGAAGATGTGAGTCAACTAGCCACCAACTGGGCGCAAACCTGGGGAATTGGTCAAGCCAAAGAAGACAATGGTGTCATTATTTTATTGGCGAAAGCCGAAAAGAAAATCGCCATCAATCCGGGTTATGGATTAGAAGATCGATTGACTGCAGGAACGGGTGGAGAAATTATTCGAAATATTATCATTCCGGAATTCAAAGCGGGTAGTTATTTCAACGGATTAGACAAAGGAACGACTGCTATCATTGATGTGTTCAAAGGCAAATACAAAGCAACACGAAAACAAAATAAAGGAGAGAAGTTTCCAATTCTTCCGTTTATAGTGATCATCGTTATTGTCTTAATTCTTTTTTCGAGAAATAAAAAAGGCGGCGGTAATTCAGGTGGATCAGGTGGTTTTAACGGAGGCCCAAGCATTTTAGACATTCTGGTTTTAAGCAGTCTTGCAAGCGGTAACCGAGGTAGTTTCGGAGGTTCGTCAGGTGGTGGTTTTGGCGGTGGTGGCTTCGGTGGTGGTTTTGGCGGTGGTGGTTTCTCTGGAGGAGGATCCAGCGGAAGTTGGTAAACTCAACTCTAAATACAACAAAAAGCGCTACTCAAGAGTAGCGCTTTTTGTTGTATTAATTAACTTTACTTTTCAATACGACTTTATGCAAATACTTTGGTAAAAATCGTTTTAAATAAATCCCTAACACTTCCTTCTTACCAATGTAGACCTCAAATTTCTTTTGTTCCATGGCTCTAACCATTTTCGGGATGAAATCAGCGAGTAACATTCCATTAGCAGTGGTTTCACTATTTTTAACTTGCGGACTTCCATCAGCGGTTAACGCATTAATGGCAACGTTCGTTTGAACAAATCCTGGACAGACTAACGTGACAGCTACACCGTCTTTTTCATGTTCCATACGCATTACATCAAAATAACCATGCAACGCGTGTTTGGCTGCACAATACCCAGATCGATAGGGCGATCCGAACTTCCCCATCAAACTAGTCACTGTTACATAATGACCGGATTGATTTTGTATAAAATGAGGTAAAAGCGCTTTGGTTAAGGCAATTGTTCCAAAATAGTCTACATCCATTATTTTTTTGTCAACAGCAAAATCGGTTTCAGCGATCAATGAGCGCTGACTAATTCCGCCATTATTTACGAGGACGTCTATTTTTCCAAAAAAAGAAATGGCTTTGGCCACCACAGCTGGAGCAACATCAAAATCCAATAAATCAAAAGGCACTACTTCAATTTGAGCAGCAGGATAATTGTCCTTGATAGCCTGTAATGCCGCTTCATTTCGAGCCGATATAATTAACCTACTATTTTTTGCAACTAAAGCATGTGCTAACGCCTCCCCAATTCCGCTGGAGGCTCCGGTGATCCAAATGACTTTATTGTGTAAACTCATACTGTGTTTTTTTTATAAAAATAAGAATAATAATTAATGTGTTGCTATGGGGATTTTTTGAAATAGGCAAACCGAATACTTAAGTTGTAAAACAAATGTTTAATGTTATAAATCTATTGCATCCTTGTTTATCATCCCTTTAACGAGTAATTGACGAAAATGTTTTAAATACAGATGGGTCCATTTACCTTTAAGTGAATTGCACTTATTGGAACTACATTGGGAAGCATGTTAAAACAACAAAAAATACAACATCATTTAACAACACGAATAGAAATCTAATTCAAGTACGATACATACTATATAGTTTCCATTAAAATTAAAAAGCTACGTCATTTAGACGTAGCTTTTTGTATTATTTCTCTCTGATATAAATATCGATAGGCACTCCGGAGAAGTCCCATTTTTCTCTGATTTTGTTTTCCAAATACCTTTTGTACGGTTCTTTTACATATTGGGGTAAGTTAGCAAAGAATACAAACTGCGGCGTTTGCGTAGGCAATTGCATGCAATATTTGATTTTCACATACTTCCCTTTAGTCGCCGGCGGCGGGTAGGCTTCTACCACTTTCAACATGAATTCGTTGAATTTAGAAGTTGGTATACGTTGTTGTCTATTTTCATATACCTGAACCGTTGCTTCTAATGCTTTTAACAAACGTTGTTTGGTCAAAGCCGAAACAAAAAGAATAGGCACATCGGTAAACGGCATTAATTCTTTTCTGATTTTTTCTTCGTAATCGCGTGTCGACATGGTGTCTTTTTCAACCAAGTCCCATTTGTTTACCAAAATCACCACTCCTTTTCGGTTTTTTTCAGCCAGCCAAAAAATACTTTGATCTTGTCCTTCAAATCCGCGGGTGGCATCGATAATTAAGATACACACATCGGCATGTTCAATCGCTCGTACTGAACGCATCACCGAATAAAATTCTAGATCTTCTTTCACCTTGGCTTTACGACGAATTCCGGCCGTATCTACCAAGTTGAATTCAAATCCAAAACGGTCAAATTTTGTATCAATCGCATCACGTGTCGTTCCTGCAATATCGGTAACTATGTATCGGTCTTGACCAATTAAGGCATTGATAAAACTTGATTTTCCAGCATTAGGACGACCTACTACTGCAAAACGAGGTAAAACCACTTCTTCTCCTGTTGGTTCTGGTTTGATTGGAAACGCGTCAATTAAGGCGTCCAATAAATCGCCTGTTCCACTTCCAGAAATACTAGCAAAGGTATAATAGTCCCCTAAACCTAGGTTGTAAAATTCGATAGCATCTTTTTCGCGCATGGCATTATCTACCTTGTTTACGGCTAATAATACGGGCTTAGTCACTTTTCGAAGTAATTTAGCCACCGCATCATCCATTGGCGTAATGCCTTCTTCGACATCCACTACAAAAATGATTACATCTGCTTCATCAATGGCTAGCCCCACTTGCTTGCGAATTTCGCCTTCAAAAATATCATCGGAACCGCGTACATAACCACCGGTATCAATAACCGAAAACTCTTTTCCATTCCATTCACTTTTTCCATAATTTCGGTCACGGGTTACCCCTGAAACTGAATCTACGATAGCTTCTCTTCTTTGGATCAATCGGTTAAAAAGGGTCGATTTTCCTACGTTAGGTCTTCCTACTATGGCGACAATATTGTTCATAATCTTATTTCAAATATTCGGCAAAGGTAAGCTTAAATAACATCAATATCAATTATTTTTGGTACATTAGCCTGAGTGATTCACATTTAAGAGCTCAAGGCATGAATAGTTCAAATGAAATTAGACTTCGTTTACGTTTTTACAAAGATGTAGCCGAAAACGCTGATGTATTGCGTCAGAAGTTTGCTCACCAAACCACAATAAAAAATCCAGATTATTTTCTAAAAATTAGAGGATACCACATTTGGTTCAACATAAAAGGAACTAAAAAAACTTACTATTCTCCTCATTTGCATATCGAATTGGAACCCAAAGGCGAATCGGAAACTCATATTCGAGGTCTTTTTGGTCCCGACCCTACGCTCTGGACATTCTTTATGTTCTTGCACTTTATTATAGCAGGATTGTTCTTAATTTTTGGAGGAATTGCTTACTCAAACTATGTGTTGAAAAACCCCTATCAATCCAATTTAGTAGTCATGGGATTGATGGTAATTACCTGGGTATTGTTGTATTTCATTGCCAAACAAATCCGTTATAGTGGCAACGACCAAATGAATGAATTAGAACAACTTTTTGAGAAAATTATAGCGTCCTAACTATTGGTTGTACCCAAAACGTTTCAACATATTAGTATTGCTTCGCCAATTTTTATTGACTTTTACATACAATTCAATATGGATTTGTTTGCCAAAGAACTTCTCTAAATCGGCACGGGAATCCATTCCTACTTTTTTCAAAGCAGCGCCTTTGTGGCCAATGATAATTCCTTTTTGGGTATCGCGTTCCACCATAATTAGGGAACGAATGCGAATGATATTTTCATCTTCAAAGAATTCTTCGGTAACGATTTCAACCGCATACGGAATTTCTTTGCTGTAATTCAACAAGATTTTCTCACGAATGGTTTCGTTGACAAAGAAACGTTCCGGTTTGTCTGTCAATTGGTCTTTTGGATAATAGGCTGGCGATTCAGGAAGCAATTCGATAATGCGTCCAAAAACCTCAGGCACATTGAAATTTTGCAAAGCTGAAATCGGGAAGATTTCGGCATTGGGTACTTTTGCTGTCCAAAAAGCCACTTGTTCCTCCAATTGTTCTTGATTCGAATTATCGATTTTGTTCAACAACAACAAGACTGGAATTTTGGCGTGGATGATTTTATTAAAAAAAGCATCGTCTTTTAATTCTTGTTCGCCAATTTCGACCATGTAAATCAAAATATCCGCGTCTTCAAAAGCCGACTTCACAAAGTTCATCATCGATTCCTGCATTTCATAGGCTGGCTTGATGATTCCAGGAGTATCTGACAAAACCAATTGGAAATCTTCTCCATTCACAATTCCCAAAATTCTGTGACGGGTTGTTTGCGCTTTAGAGGTAATAATGGACAATCTTTCGCCAACGAAAGCGTTCATTAAGGTTGATTTTCCTACGTTTGGATTTCCTATGATATTTACAAAACCTGCTTTGTGTGCCATTTACTGCGATTTAATTTTTGCAAAGGTAGTTATATCAAGCTAATAGAAGAAATAAAAGATTTTTTAATTTTTTTTGTTGCAATAGTCAAATTTGGTTGTATATTTGCACTCGAAACATCGCGGGATAGAGCAGTAGGCAGCTCGTCGGGCTCATAACCCGAAGGTCACAGGTTCGAGTCCTGTTCCCGCTACTAAAGACAAAACCTCAAAAGCAATTTTGAGGTTTTTTTTGTGTTTAATATTTACTATTAGATATTGATTACATTTAATTCTTCAAAATTCCATTGCTTACAAAAACTTGCTTTTAACTAAATATTAATAGTCGTTGTATTTTATTCTGTGTAATAAACTTTAATTTTAACGACTATGAAAAAGAATAGTACAAAAGGTTTTTTCTTCAAGCCCTACGAAGCTCCGTTTGAAACTCCGTTTGAAAAGTTGTTTAAAATTTTCAAAGAATTAATCACCCATACATCGGGCGATTTTGACGAAGCTATCGATTGGTTGCGCCAATTGGATGTCGAGTACAAACTAACTGACGCCAACTACACGATTGATGATTTTGTCGAAGACTTAAAGAAAAAAGGCTACATCAAAGAAGAAGTCGATGGTGACGGCAACTCAGATACTAAAATCACTGCCAAAACTGAAAGAGCGATTCGGCAACAAGCCTTAGATCAAATTTTCGGTAACCTAAAACAATCCAAAACAGGAAGTCACAATACCAAATCCACAGGAAAAGGTGACGAACAAACTGGGGAATTTAGAGAATACCGTTTTGGTGATGGATTGGATAACATTTCGATCACCGAAAGTTTGCGTAATGCACAAATCAATAATGGCCTAGACGAATTCAAATTGACAGAAAACGATTTGATTGTGGAGGAATCCAAATTCAAAGCACAAATGAGTACGGTTTTGATGATCGACATTAGCCACAGTATGATTTTGTATGGCGAAGACCGTATTACGCCTGCCAAAAAAGTAGCCATGGCTCTAGCCGAATTGATAACTACTCGTTACCCAAAAGACACCATTGACATTTTGGTTTTTGGCAACGATGCCTGGCCCATCAAAATTAAAGATTTACCCTATCTTCAAGTGGGACCGTATCACACCAATACCGTTGCCGGATTACAATTGGCCATGGACATGCTCCGCAGAAAACGAAATACCAACAAACAAATTTTCATGATCACCGACGGAAAGCCAAGTTGTGTTAGAGAGAAAAATGGTGATTACTACATGAACAGTAATGGACTAGACCCGTACATTACGGAGCAATGCTACAATCAAGCGGCACAAGCTAGAAAATTACACATCCCGATCACTACGTTTATGATTGCCAATGACCCCTATTTGCAACAATTTGTGAATCAATTTACCGAAGCCAACCAAGGAAAAGCATTTTATACAGGATTAAAAGGTTTGGGAGAAATGATTTTTGAAGATTACGAAACCAACCGAAAAAAGAAAATTAATTAGACCATTCAACTGAAATATGACAATAGATACCATTACTACCCTAGGCGAATTAAAACAATCCAATTACGTTTCAAAAAGTATAAAAGACGAATTGCGAGACAACCTGCGTAACAAAATTAAAGCTGGAGAGGCCGCTTTTGATGGCGTTCACGGATTTGAAAACACCGTAATTCCAGAACTAGAACGCGCTATTTTGTCGAGACATAATATCAATTTATTAGGGCTTCGTGGTCAAGCCAAAACACGTATGGCGCGTAAAATGATTGAATTACTAGACGAATACATTCCAGTAGTGGCCGGTTCTGAAATTAATGACGATCCGTTGAATCCAATTTCTCGTTTTGCCAAAGATTTAATTGCCGAAAAAGGTGATGCTACTCCTGTAGAATGGTTGCACCGTTCGGAACGATTTTTCGAAAAATTAGCTACTCCAGATGTTACTGTAGCTGATCTTATTGGTGATATCGACCCCATCAAAGCCGCTACTTTAAAATTGTCTTATGCCGACGATCGTGTGATTCATTTTGGAATGATACCGAGAGCCAATCGCTGTATTTTTGTGATCAATGAATTACCCGATTTACAAGCGCGTATTCAAGTAGCCTTGTTCAATATTTTACAAGAAGGCGACATTCAAATCCGTGGATTTAAATTGCGATTGCCATTGGACTTACAATTTATTTTTACAGCTAATCCTGAAGATTATACCAATCGTGGCAGTATTGTAACTCCTTTAAAGGATAGAATTGGTTCCCAAATTCTTACCCATTATCCCGAAACTATAGCCATTGCGAGAACAATAACCCAACAAGAAGCAAAATTACTTCACCACCAATCTGAAACGATTCACGTTCCTTCTTTAGCCAAAGATTTATTAGAACAAATCAGCTTTGAAGCTAGAGAAAGCGAATATATCGACAGTAAAAGTGGTGTGAGTGCCCGTTTAAGTATTACGGCTTATGAAGTGTTGTTAAGTACAGCTGAACGCAGAGCATTACAATCGGGAGCAGAAACTACAACTGTTCGACTATCCGATTTTATGGGGATTATTCCTGCTATTACCGGCAAAGTTGAATTAGTATACGAAGGCGAACAAGAAGGAGCAGCTGCTGTGGCACAACACCTAATTGGCGATGCTATTCATACTTTCTTTCCTGCCTATTTCCCAAAAATAGAAAAACTAGAACGCGATGTAGAGGCAAGTCCGTATGCCCTACTATTAGAATGGTTTTTTGCCGAAACTGGTTTCGAATTATTGGACAATGCCACCGATGAAGAATATCGAAAAACCTTAGACGCCATTCTGCCTTTGAATGATTTAATCGAAAAATACCAAGCTGATTTCCCACTGGAAGACCGCTACTTTTTGAAAGAATTCATATTATGGGGTTTGGTTGAATACGACAAATTGAGCAAAGACCGATTTGAAAAAGGCTACCAAATAAAAGACTTGTATAGTAATTACATAAATAAATTGAAAAGTTAAAATAACTTTATTATTATACCATTTCTGTATTAAATAACCTCAAAATTACTTTTGAGGTTATTTATTAATCTAAATACAGTTATCAATTTCGATTTCGTATTTTTGAGAAAATTTATATCCCAAATTGACACCATTATATTCGTACCAAATCTATTCTTCTGCTAGCCAACTTCCTGAAAACTGGAACGATTTAGCCATTGCCACGATTTTCTTATCCAAAGAATATCTTGCTATTTTAGAAAAATCAGCACCAGCCAATATGAGTTGTCATTTCATTGGGCTATTCGAGAACGAAACATTGGTCGGTATCTCACTTTCTCAATTTGTAGATTTGAACCAATTGGAATCTTTTGGAGAACGCGATCAATGTATCAAATCCTCCATTCGAAATGTAGTATTTAAGAATTTTTGTTCCCACATTCTTTTGATTGGCAACAATACCTTAACCGGTCAAAACGCTTTTGTAATTTCAGAAAAATCGAATCAAACCGAAGTTTTAAAAACACTCAAAAAAGCGGTTCTGGCACTTAAAGATATTTTCAAAAACAAAGGCAAGAAAGTACATATTTGCGGGTTGAAAGATTTTTGCGAACCGGAATTAAGCCGATTCGAAATACCCGAATTCGATCCCTATTTGCGTTTTTCTACCCAACCCAACATGATTTTTTCTGTTCGTGACGAATGGAAAACAGAACAAGATTATGTGGCTGCCTTGTCCAAAAAATACCGAGATCAATACAAGCGCGCCCGAAAAAAGGCAACAGGATTAGTTAAAAAACAATTGTCTTTGGAAGAAATTATAGCACAAGAAGAAGTGATCTACGAGTTGTATTTTCATGTAGCCAAAAATGCCCCTTTCAATACCTTCTTTTTACCAAAAAACCACTTTGCTGTATTTAAGAAACAACTTCAAGATAATTTTTTGTTCTATGGTTATTTTGAGAATGATAAGTTAATTGGCTTCAATACCTTGATCAAAAACGGTAGCGATTTAGACACCTACTTTTTAGGGTATGATGACAGCATTCAAAGAGAAAAAATGCTGTATTTGAACATGTTGTACGATATGATTGGCTATGCCATCAAAGAACAATTTAGCAGTATTATTTTTGCCAGAACTGCATTAGAAATTAAAAGTTCTGTTGGAGCAAAACCTTTGAAAATGTATGGTATGATGCGCCATGACAACAAATTCATCAATAGCCGTTTGAACTTCTTTTTTCGCTATTTAGAACCTGAAATCAAATGGACGGAACGCCATCCGTTTCAGGATTAATTTTCTAATTTAAATTATCAATCTCCTCTTGAACGATTTCCCAGTCCAAAAGCAATTGATCTAATTCCGCTTTCTTTTTATTATAAGCCGAAAAGAAGGAAGCATCTTCAATATGTTTGTCGTAATTCGACGCTAGCATTTTATCATCATGTTGGATGTCTTTTTCCAATTGTTGGATTTGACTTTCAATCTTGCTTAACTTATTTTGTAGTGACTTCCCTTTTTTCTGATCTTCGTAGGATACTTTTTTGTTTTCTTTTGGTGCTTCTTTTTTGGCAATGTCTTTTTTCTCGACTTCACGCATGTTTTCTAAATTACGCTGCTCCAAGAAGAAGTTAATATCCCCTATATATTCTTTTATTTTTTGGTCTTTAAATTCGTACACAATATTCGACATCCCTTGCAAGAAATCCCTATCGTGAGAAACTAATAACAACGTTCCGCCAAATTTTTGCAAAGCCGCTTTTAAAACATTTTTCGACTTGATATCCAAGTGATTCGTTGGCTCATCCATCAACAAAACATTGATGGGTTGCAACAATAATTTACACAAGGCCAAACGGTTTCTTTCGCCTCCAGAAAGCACTTTAACCTTCTTTTCTACATCATCACCACGAAACAAGAAAGAACCCAACATATCACGAACTTTAGAACGATTGGTATCCATTGCCGCATCTTCCATGGTTTGCAACAACGTAATCTCACCATCCAAATATTCCGCTTGGTTTTGGGCAAAATAACCCAACTGCACGTTATGACCTAATTTAATCGTGCCTTCGTATTTAAACTCGTTCACTATCGCCTTGATAAAAGTCGACTTCCCTTGGCCATTTTGTCCCACAAAAGCAATTTTGCTTCCGCGTTCCACCAATAAATTAATGTCTTTTAAAATCGTTTTATCTCCGTAGCTTTTGGTTACATTTTCCGCCTCTACTACTACTCTACCCGGTTCTTTAGAAACAGGAAACGAAATATTCATAACTGAATTGTCGTCTTCGTCTACCTCAATGCGTTCTACTTTGTCTAATTTTTTGATTAAGGATTGTGCCATCGAAGCTTTAGACGCTTTGGCACGGAATTTCTCAATTAGCTTTTCAGTTTCTTCAATTTTCTTAGCTTGATTTTTTTGGGTAGCCAATTGCTTTTCGCGAATTTCATGACGCAATTCTAAATATTGCGAATAAGGTTTGTTGAAATCGTAAGCCTTACCAAGAGAAATTTCGATGGTTCTATTGGTCACATTGTCCAAAAACATTTTATCGTGAGAAACAATCACAACGACTCCCGGAAAATTGCGTAAAAATCCTTCTAACCAAATGATACTTTCAATATCCAAGTGATTCGTTGGCTCATCCAGCAACAAAATATCATTGGATTGCAATAGTAATTTAGCCAACTCAATACGCATTCTCCATCCACCAGAAAACGTCTCCGTTTGGTTATTGAAAACCTCTCTTTTAAATCCTAATCCCAACAGAATTTTTTCGGTATCACCTACATAATTGTAGCCGCCTAATAATTCAAATCGGTGGGTGTAATCAGATAAATCATTTATAATTTGAGAATATTCTTCACTTTCATAGTCGGTTCGGGTAACCAATTGATGATTGATTTCTTCTAGCTTTTTTTCGACAATTTTAATTTCGGTAAACGCTTCATAGGCCTCTTCCAAAACCGTTCTTCCTTGTTCAAAATCGATGTCTTGTCGAAGAAAACCCATCTTGATTTCCTTCTCTTGAGCGATACTTCCTGAATCTGGAGCAAAATCGCGCGCTAAGATTTTAAGCATGGTCGATTTTCCTGCCCCATTTTTACCTACAAGACCTACTCGGTCTCCGGCACCTAGGCGAAAAGTAACTTCTTCAAATAAATAAGAACCTCCGAATGAAACGGACAAATTGTGGATATTAAGCATAGTTTGTGACTAATGTTACAATGGTACTTTTAAAATAATGTACCTTTGTTAAAAATTTTTGCAAATGTTAAAAAAAGGATCCAAACTAAATAGTATTTTAACAGGAAGTTGTCCTAAATGTCAAAATGAAAGCATGTATGTGGATAAAAATCCATTGCATTTAGGAAAAGTGCTCAAAATGAATGAAAATTGCAGCCATTGCGGTTTAAAATATCAAATTGAACCTTCCTTTTTTTATGGCGCCATGTATGTGAGTTACGGATTAAATGTTGCAGTGGGAGTTGCGGCATTTATCATCGCAAATGTATTTTTAAGTCTAGACTTGGTTCAAAGTTTTATTGCTATTATTGGAATGGTAGTATTGGCCTTCCCTTTTGTGGTGCGTTGGGCAAGGAATATTTACATCAATATGTTTATATCCTACGATCCAAACGCTTGTAAAGAATAAATCAATTACTTCTTTTTATTGGCAAAACGCTGAATATCGATTTCCTTAACCAATGGGATTTGGTTTTCAATTGCATCGTATAGGGCTTTTGCCATTGCCGGTCCTAGCATTACTCCTCGTGTTCCTAAGCCATTCAATAGGTGAATTCTATTGTATTCAGCATGAGTTCCCACTAAAGGCCTTCGGTCTCGAACGGTGGGACGCACTCCTGCAAAATGGGAAACAATTTCAAAATCACAATCAATAATTTCGCGAATACGGGCTACTAACTCCGTTTTTCCATCTTCAGTAGGCAAATCGGTTTTATCTTTCCAATTATAAGTCGCTCCTACTTTGAATAGATCATTGCCTAAAGGCAAAATAAAGACGCTGGTATTGACAATGACATCCAAATCTAATCCAGGTGCTTTAATGATAAACAACTCGCCTTTGGTACCATCTAATGGCAAATGATTGAAAAATGGATTGGCATGTAAACCAAAACCTTCAGCAAAAATAAGGTGCTTAGCTTGTATGTCTTTATATTGTACATAATCCTCCTCTATATCAACTTCTGAATAATCGAATGATTCTTGGCGAAACCAATTAGTAGCAGTTAAATAATTTCTATAAGCAGTTAATAATGAAGCCGTATCAACATAGCCGGTATGCAATACTTCGCCATAACCAAAATCTGCTTTTATGCCTTTGTAGGCTTTAAAATGTAATTCGGTAGACAAAAACGGAGCTAGGTTGGGTTTATCAGAAGCGGCAAACCAATTGTTTTGTTCTTCCACTGAAAAGAACTTTCTGAGTATTGGCATTTTATAATCGAATTGTTGCTCAATTCTAGGCTTTAATTGCGCATAAAAAGCATTCATCGTAACCAATTGTGATTGCGCTTCCCAAACCTCACTAAAACGCTTTAAAATAACTGGATTGTACAATCCTCCCGCAATCTTGGAAGAGCTTTGCGAATCGTTATCTAGCACCAGAATCGTTTTGTTGTGCTTCAAGGCTTCTTCGGCAAAAGAAATCCCTGCTAATCCACAACCCACAATTAAATAATCAAACATACTGCATTTTTGAATACTACAAAGTAAGGACATTAAAAGAAAAAACTCCTACCATTGGTAAGAGTTTTTCTTTTCATTTATAAATCAAATGGATTAATAGTTCCACATGTCTTGTTCGAAACTACGAATCTTTTCTTTCACACGATCCGATTCAAGCAATTGATTTTGAGCATTGTCTTTCATATAATCTTTAATTTCTCTATCACCGTAAACATTTTCCTCTTTGTAAATTATACTGTTAAAGCGACGTGAATTCAATATTTGATCAAATGTAATTGGCATCGAAGAATTTTTTTCGTTGAAAGCTGTTGCTCTGTGAAGTGTTTCTCTTGCGTCAGGGAAAAATACCCAAAATAACTCAATAAAATCTGGATCTTCAGTATTCATAGTATAAACATCTGGAGTTACTGGACAAATACCTAGTAAACGGTATTTCATTTCGCTTTGACGTTTGTCAAAATACCAAACCCCTTTGATTTTATATTGTGTTACATCTTGAGACGTTATATCTTGTTGTACAATATACTCCGGAGATATTTTTGAACCTGCATTCAATTGTTCTCTACCTGCATCTGTAGTATCAATTCGAGATAAAGAAGCCGTAATGTCTTTAAACGATTTTTTGGTATTGAAATAACTATCTGAATAGACTTCCGTTATTTTTCCTTTTTTTATTCCTTTTATTAAGACATCATATAAAGAACGTCTATCAGGACCAATATTAGCCGTATCAATTGGAAAATACAATGGGAAATTTATTTTCTCACTCAAATCGATTATCTCCCAAGTAGTTTTTCTCATTAAAATATCTCTATCATGAACATACCCATAGGCTAAAGGTTTGTCATTATCTGAATTTCTTTGCGCTACTGATTTGATTCCAATTTGTCCTGGCGTTTTTGCATTAAGCAAATTCGATTGTCCATAAGAAGCAATACTGCAACTCATAGAAAAAATAGCTAATAAAAAACTTTTAACATTCATCATATTGAAAATATTGAGTAGTAAATTAAACTACTAATTATTGTATTTCATAAATTACTGGAGCTGTTCTTGGCAACATATAACTACCTGCACCTACTAATTTAGTTTTTATTTCAGAAATGGTTACTTGGTCACCTCTTCCAGCTTTTGATAAAACAGCTTTGCATTGTGCATTTAATTTATTTCCCGAAACTACAATGGTAGGTTGTCCCGTAACTTTAAAGTTAAAACCAACAACATCTAAACCAACTTCGAAATCGAAGTCAACTAATTTAGCACCAACTGAAGAAATCTCTAAACTAGATTTTGGTCCTTTTACCACACCAACTTCTCCTCTAACTGTACCTACTGGACCTGGAATACCTTTGATTCTAAAAGTTTTCTTGTCAGAAACTTTAGACCCATCTGGTAATGTACCGGTAACATTAATTACAGCTTCATTTCCTGCTCCAGGATTCATAACGTATTTTCCTGAACCTACAGATCGTAAACCCGGACCACTCGCCGAAACTTTATCCGCTGCAACTCCTGCAAATGATATAGACATTGGATTTGCAACTCCTCTGTATACTACATTCATTTTATCTGCTGAAATTGTTGCTGAGTTAGGACGTGGAACTACCACATATTTACCTTCAAAAGCCAATGGAATAGTTTCTCCATCTTGAACGAAAGTAAACTTACCATTGATTTTTTGTTCACCAACACCACCTGCTGTTAATGAAATCTTAGCTTGACCATTTTCTAATTTACCAGGACCTTGAAAAGAAGTTGGTTTTGTATTCGCATCGTATTTTCCCAATACTACTTTACCAGTTACTTTTTCACCTTGATAATAGGCATTTTTATCCAACACTACTAAAGCTGTAAAGTTTTTCATGGAAGATGCTTCAACTGCAGCCTTTCCTAATAAAATACTATAAATATCAGCTTCTGCTTTTTTAACATCATTTTGAAATGAAGTTAGTTTAGTCAAAGAAGCAATAGCTGGAAACCCTTTGAAATGGTAGTCTAAATACATTTTAGTAACTCCTTCACCATCTTTTACATCAGCTGTTGAGAATTTTGAACTAATCTCATCCATCACGCCATTCAACTTGCTATTGTTACCTACAGCAGTTTTCATATCTGCTACATATTTAGAAAAATGACCTACTATTTCTTTTCCTTTTGAGGAGTAACCATCACCTTCAAACCAACCTTCGTCAATTGCAGGACCTTTATCCATTGCCTCATATGGCAATTTACCCGTTTCCTCATCTACTTCAACTCCTTCAGTTGCATCTGCTTTCAATGTTCCTATATATTCGTAAAATTCTTTAGAAATTTCCGCAACTTTTTTTGCATCTGTTGCCGCTTGGATAAAGTGGGCATCTTCTCCAGCCTTTTTATCTAATGCTTGCAACATACTTGCATTCATTGTTTCTGCACTTAAATTTGCAGCATCAAATTTTTCGTTCATTAATCCAAAAGCTGATAAAACTTCTTTGGACATATTTAAAGCTAACATCGCGATGAAAACCAGATACATCAGGTTTACCATCTTCTGTCTAGGACTTAATTTTCCTCCTGCCATTGTATTTTAAATAATTAGTTAGTAAAGTAATTTAGTTTAAAACTAATTATTATCCTTTGTTACTCATTGCAGAAAGCATTCCGCCATAGACTGCATTCAATGACGCTATATTAGCAGTCATCGATTGCATTTGTTGTTTCAACATAGCTGCATTTTCAGCGATATCTTTGTTAGCCTCAGCATTTACTGAAGCGCTCTCTAATTGTAATTTATACAAATTATTCAACGATTCCATTTGAGCAGCTGCTTTAGTCAATTCTTCGCTGTATTTTTTGGTAGACGCTAAAGAATCCACTGTAGGTGCAATCCCTTTTGCAGCTGATTCGAAATTTTTGATACTATTTCCTAAGCTAGCCATCAACTCTCCGTCGATTTTTGCTTCTTTCAACATAGTATCTAATTTTTGAGAAAGTAATCCATCAGCATCAGAAGCATCTGCTGTCTTTTTAGATTTTTGTTTAGCTTCTCCTCCTGCTAATTCTGGATAAACAAGTGTCCAGTCTAATTCTTCATCTGAATTATCAAATGCTGATAAAGCAAAAATAAAGGCTTCCGTTAGAAGTCCGACAACTAATAATTCACTTCCTCCAGTCCAGTGTTGGATCTTGAACAATGCTCCTACAATTACTACTGCCGCTCCCATTCCGTATGCGAAATTCATTACTTTTTTGCTAATTAATGCCATAACTATTAGTTTAAATTTAGTTTTATTTTTTTGCTTTTTTTACAATGTTTGATTTTGTTGTAGAAATTTTTTGAGTCCCCATATAATCTTGAACCGTTCTGAATCCAATATAACTTCTAGCAGAATCTGCAAATTCATAATCTCTTGTCGCTACTTGTAGCATTAAAGCTACGTCTTTCCAAGATCCCCCACGAACCACTTTTCTTTTATTTTTATTGTCATTAACGTTTGGGCTCATAGTAGAAACATATTCATAAGCCCCCTCATCATAAGATGTAGCAGTCCATTCAGCCACATTACCAGCCATATTGTACAAGTTATACCCATTAGGATCAAAAGATTTTGCTTCTACGGTATATAAAGCATTGTCTGCTGCATAATCTCCTCTACTTGGCTTAAAGTTAGCCAAGAAACAACCTCTGTCGTTTTTAGTATAGGGTCCGCCCCAAGGATAAGTAGCAGACTGTAATCCACCTCTTGCGGCATATTCCCATTCAGCCTCCGATGGCAATCTAAATTTATTCACTAAATCTCTTTTCTTCTTTTTAGATTTGATATAATTGTTTTTAAACATCGTTCTCCATTCACAAAAGGCAACTGCTTGTGCATGTTTAACTCCAACTACAGGATAGTCTCCATATGCTTTGTGCCAAAAATAATCATTATGCATTGGCTCATTATACGAATAATTATAATCTTTAATCCAAACTGTAGTATCGGGATACACTTTAACTTGCTCAGTTCTAATAAAATCTTGTCTTTTACCTCCTTTAGATTTTGCAGCAGCTTGAAGATCCATCCATTTATAACTGAATTTCAATTTGTCAACATCAATAGTACGAATACCGTTAAAAGTTGCTTCTAATGGTACATACATCGAATCCATAACCTCAGAATAGTACTCATCTGGGTATTTACTTGTTTCTTTTATTAATTTAATCTTTTGATTTAATTTTCTACCAGCATATTCGTTATCCCCAACACCTACACTGTAATAATTATCATACATGTACTTATCATATGCTGTCATTTTTGCCGGATCAACATCATTAAATGCAAAATCTCCAATACTTGCATTTTTACCACCATTTCCGTTGCCTCCCGCTTTTAAACCATTTAAATCAGCCAAGATTGCCAAACGCATACGGATGGTTGAGTCTTTTACCCATTCAACAAATTGTCTGTATTCATTATTGGTTATTTCTGTTTCATCCATGTAAAATGATGGAACAGTAACCGTTTTTGTAGTCGCATCCTCTTGTCCTGCTATATCTTGATCTGACTTTCCCATAATGAAAGAACCTCCAGTAACCAAAGTCATACCATAAGGTTTTTCAGGATGCCATTTTGACTCCATCAACCTCTTTGAACCCTTCGAACCGACTAATTCTCCTTTATCACCAGATTTTCCACAACTAAATAAAAGTGTAATAATTGCTGTAAATGCAATGAAATTCTTCATATAAATTTGCGTTATATATTCTTTATTTTTCAATGTGTAAACCTATTTATTATTTTTATAAAATGCAATTTTTTTATTTTGTATTCTTTTTACTACACCATGTAGTTTAAATACTATTTTTTCGTTGTGCCTTCCACCATCTTTCTGGCAATTCTTGATCGCATGCAGCCAGATATTCTTCATGCGAACAGGGTAATAACGTATTTCTTTTTAATTTATTATTACCGTTTATAATAAACGGGATTTCTATCCACCAGCGATCTGTTTTGTCGCTTTTGTAAAAAATCAATTCTTCATCCTCAGAAGGTACAATATATTTTAAATAATTCTCTCGACTGCCAAATGGATATTCGTTAGATCTATAATGATAGCCTTCGATGAAATACCAAATAATTTGAGCAATCAATACCGATTCTTGCGCGGTGTCGTTGTGATTAAAAATTCCGAATGAAGTCACCTTATCACTAATTCCAGCATATCTAGACAATGCGCAAATTTCTTTTCCGTTAAACCCATTAGGCACAAAAGGAGTGAAATTTCCAGAATCTGATGATTTCACGGCATTCATATCAAAACTTACTACATCAGCATCCCGAAAAACTGGCTCTGCGATGGCAATAGTATTGGAAACTTCTCCCAATCGATACGCATCAAAAAACAATTTCTCTACCAAATCAATTTCTTCTTGCGAATTGTAATAGGTTTGGTAGCCAATGTTGCAGTAGTTAAATAAGTTGTTCGGTTCTTCAATCACTATTTTTGTCAAATAAGAAGAAGCCGAAACAACATCGCTTTCTTTTCCAAAATCGAATTGACTATCAACTGCCACCAAATTAACCATTTGTTCTAAATCGTCATAGGCTCTATAAAGTGAGTAGGTCAAATCCTGAGATCCGCCAATTACAACAGGAATAATATTGTTTTTGATTAAACTGGAAGCCAATTTCTTTAAAGCAAAATAGGTATCTTCTATGGAATTTCCGGCCAAGATATTGCCAAAATCAGCAATAGAAGCATCCCAATTTCCAGGATACAAACGGTACAATTCTTTTCGGATAGCCAACAAATCAATCTCCTGATTTCCATTACTATTGCCTCGATTTTCTAAAACCCCGATAATCCCAATCGTTACTTTACTTACCTCTGGAAATGCTTCCGATGTATGCAAAACAACTTTGCTCCCCAATTGCTGAGAAGACAATCCATTGATGTAATCAATGATTTCAGAATCTAGTGGTGAAAGAAAATCAAATTCCATTTATTATTTCTTTTTGGCAGTCGGCTTTTTCGTAGCAGTCGCTTTTTTTGCTGGCGCTTTTTTAGCAGGTGTTTTCTTTGCAATCAGTTCTTGAACTTCTTCCAAAGTCAATTTGCTTGCATCTACGTCTTTGCTCAATTCAATTTTGATTTTACCTTTTGTAATTACTGAACGTCCCCAACGGGCTTTCTCAACTACTATTCCTTCGGCAGACCAATTGTGAATTACTTTATCTATATTTTTTTGCAATTTATCTTCAATCAATTCTTCAATTTCTGATTGGGATAAATTATCAAAATTGTATTTCTTACTTACATTAATGAATAGACCATCCCATTTGATAAATGCACCAAAACGGCCCACTCCTTTTTGCACACCCATACCTTTATAGATTGCAATTGGCGCATCAGCCTGAGCTTTTTCATCAATTAATTCTTGGGCTCTTTCCATAGAAACATCAAGGGGATCTTCGCCTTTAGGCAAAGAAATAAACGCTGCACCGTAACGAACATATGGTCCGTAACGTCCATTGCTTACCTCAACTTCTTCTCCTTTGTACAGCCCTAAATTTTTAGGCAATAAGAACAAATTCAAAGCGTCTTCTAGACTAATGTTCCCTATATTCTGGTCGATTTTTAAACTTGCAAATTTCTTGTTTTCATCTTCGGCATCACCAATTTGAGCCATCGGGCCAAATTTTCCTAAACGAACAGATACTGGTTTTCCTGTTGCAGGATCAGTACCCAAAATTCGTTCTCCACTTTCTCTATCGGCATTGGCCTCTACGTCTTTCACATTAGGGTGAAATTTATCGTAGAATTCCTGCATCATCTTGGCCCATTCAATATTTCCTTCGGCAATTTCGTCAAAATCTTGCTCTACTTTTGCAGTGAAATTATAATCTAAAATAGCCCCGAAATTTTTCACTAAGAAATCGGTAACAATGGTTCCAATATCTGTTGGTACCAATTTTCCTTTGTCAGAACCTGTATTTTCTTTTAAGACTTTCTCTCCTACTTTGCCAGATTGCAAAGTCAGTTGCGTATATTTTCTTTCTTGACCTTCTAAATTTCCTTTTTCAACATAATTTCTGTTGATAATAGTAGAAATTGTTGGTGCATAAGTAGAAGGACGACCAATTCCAAGTTCTTCTAATTTCTTAACCAATGAAGCTTCAGTATATCTTGCCGCAGCTCTTGAATATCTTTCAGTTGCTGTGATGAAATTATTATCTAAGCGTTCGTTTACTTTTAGCGCGGGCAACATTCCTTCTTGTTCCTCATCATCCTCATCATTACCCTCTAAATACACTTTCAAGAAACCTTCAAACAGCAATACTTCACCCGAAGCCGTAAACACTTCGCTATGATTGTTAGCTTCAATTTTAACGTTGGTACGTTCCAATTCAGCATCACTCATTTGCGAAGCTAAAGTTCGTTTCCAAATCAAATCATATAAACGGGCTTGATCTCTATCAATGTTCACCGTATGACGCGACATATCGGTTGGACGAATTGCTTCGTGAGCTTCTTGAGCGCCTTTGCTTTTGTTAGTAAATGTACGAGGCCTAGAAAATTCTTTACCGTAAGATTTTATAATCTGTGCCTGAGCTGCATCCATGGCCTCTTTCGACAAGTTCACACTATCAGTTCTCATATAAGTAATTAACCCTGCTTCATACAAACGTTGGGCTAATTGCATGGTAATTCCAACTGGAAAATACAATTTACGTGCTGCTTCTTGTTGTAAAGTAGAAGTGGTAAAAGGTCCTGTAGGTGATTTTTTAGTAGGTTTTGTTTCTAACTCTCCTACTTTATAGGTTGAACCAATATTCTTATTCAAGAAATCTTCGGCTTCTTTTTTAGTATTGAAATTTTTAGGCAATTTCGCTTTTACTGTTTTTCCAGCTTCGTTAGTAAACTCAGCGGTAACTGAATAACTAGCTACGGGTTTAAAGTTTTGTATCTCGCGTTCGCGTTCTACAATCAAACGAACCGAAACCGATTGAACACGACCTGCTGAAAGTCCGCCCTTCACTTTTCTCCATAAAACTGGCGATAATTCATACCCCACTAAACGGTCTAAAACACGACGTGCTTGTTGGGCATTAACTAAATTATAGTCGATTTCGCGAGGATTATCAATTGCTTTAAGAATCGCCGTTTTTGTAATTTCGTGAAAAACAATTCGTTTTGTTTTCTTTTTGTCTAATTTTAATTCTTCGGATAAGTGCCAAGAAATGGCTTCTCCTTCACGGTCCTCATCGGAAGCCAACCAAACCATTTCGGCATTTTTTGACAAGGTTTTCAGTTTGCTAACCAATGCTTTTTTGTCGGCAGAAACTTCATATTTAGGTTTGAAACCATTTTCAACATCTACTCCAATTTCTTTGGAAGGCAAGTCGGCAATATGTCCATAACTTGATTCAACTTGAAAGTCACTTCCTAAAAATTTTTCGATTGTCTTAGCCTTTGCAGGTGATTCCACTATAACTAAATTCTTTGCCATATCCCGTTTGTTTGTGACCGCAAAAGTATGGGATTTTTTTAAATTTTAAGATTTTTAAATTTTAAAAGTCAATTTTAAGGATGAAAAACGTTTTTCACCGATTCAAAATTCTGCTAATTCTAAATAAACTGGAAATCCTAGGTTTCCTGCTTTTATAAAGAGTATATTTAATAAATGGATGCGTTTTCATTTTATAGGCACACTATAAAATACTGTTAAAAGTTCAACTGCCATCTTGTCATATTTCTTTAATTTGACTTATCTTTGCACTATTCAAAATGGAAAATGGAAAAAGTAATTGAAGAAAGCAAACAAGGCGAAAGTCTCGTTTTAGAACATAAAAAAGAAAACACCAAAAAACTCTTTATAGAAAGTTATGGTTGTGCGATGAATTTCTCTGATAGTGAAATCGTAGCCTCTATTCTTTCGGATAATGGTTTTAATACTACCCAAAACTTAGAAGAAGCCGACTTGGTTTTAGTCAATACCTGTTCTATTCGTGACAAAGCCGAGCAAACAATTCGCAAACGTTTAGAAAAATACAATGCCGTAAAACGCATCAACCCGAAAATGAAAGTAGGCGTGCTGGGCTGTATGGCTGAGCGTTTGAAAAGTCAGTTTTTGGAAGAAGAAAAGATAGTAGACCTAGTTGTTGGTCCTGATGCCTATAAAGATTTACCCAATTTACTTGCCGAAGTAGAGGAAGGACGTGATGCTATCAATGTGATCCTTTCTAAAGAAGAAACCTACGGAGACATTGCACCGGTTCGATTGATGAGTAATGGAATTACTGCATTGGTTTCTATAACCCGTGGTTGCGACAATATGTGTACTTTTTGCGTGGTACCATTTACACGAGGTCGTGAACGCAGCCGTGAACCTCAAAGTATACTAAAAGAAATTCAAGATTTGTGGGACAATGGATTTAAAGAAATTACCCTTTTAGGTCAAAATGTGGATAGTTATTTATGGTACGGTGGCGGATTGAAAAAAGACTTTGAGAATGCCAGTGAAATGCAAAAAGCGACCGCTATTGGTTTTGACCAATTGCTAGAAACAGTTGCTGTGACATTTCCTAAAATGCGAATCCGATTTTCGACCTCAAATCCGCAAGACATGCACGAAGAAGTACTTCATGTGATTGCAAAATATCCTAACATTTGCAAACACATTCACTTGCCTGTTCAATCTGGAAGTAATCGAATTCTAAAAGAGATGAATCGTTTACACAGCCGTGAAGAATACATGACATTGATTGACAAAATCAGAACTATTATACCCAACTGTTCCATTTCGCAAGATATGATTGCAGGTTTTCCAACGGAGACTGAAGAAGACCATCAAGATACCTTGAGTTTAATGGACTATGTCAAATATAATTTTGGTTATATGTATTCGTATTCCGAACGCCCAGGCACATTAGCCGGACGCAAAATGAAAGACGATGTTACTGAAGAAACCAAAGCCAGACGTTTACAAGAAATTGTAGACTTACAACAACAACACGCTTGGTTTCGATCAGAAGAATTTATTGGGCAAACCGTGGAAGTATTAGTGGAAAAAGTATCTAAAAAATCAAAAGAAGAATTTTCAGGACGCAATTCACAAAGCATCACAGTGGTATTCCCTAAAGAAAATTATAAAATAGGTGATTTTGTCAATGTAAAAATCACTTCTTGCACCAGCGGAACTCTAAAAGGCGAAGCGGTTGGTTTAAGTGAAATGAATTAATAAAATTAATTAGCGATTAACAAAAGAGATTGCTTCGTAGCTCGCAATGAAATTATGGAAACAGTTCAATCAATAAAACAACGATTTGAAATTATTGGGAATGACCCAAAATTAAATCGCGCCATAGAAAAAGCAATTCAGGTGGCTCCTACCGATATTTCGGTATTAGTAATTGGTGAAAGTGGGGTTGGAAAAGAAAGTATTCCAAAGATAATTCATTCCCTTTCGCATCGAAAACACGGAAAATATATAGCTGTCAACTGCGGAGCGATTCCTGAAGGAACTATTGATAGTGAACTATTTGGTCACGAGAAAGGGGCCTTTACAGGCGCTACCAGTACACGTGAAGGCTATTTTGAAGTAGCCAATGGTGGAACTATTTTCTTAGATGAAGTAGGCGAATTGCCTTTAACCACTCAAGTCCGATTGTTGCGTGTTTTGGAAAATGGCGAATTCATTAAAGTGGGTTCGTCCCAAGTCCAAAAAACCAACGTTCGAATTGTGGCCGCTACCAATGTGAATTTATTCAACGCGATTGAAAAAGGGAAGTTTAGAGAAGACTTGTATTACCGTTTAAGCACAGTAGATATTGGCTTGCCGCCTTTGCGAGAACGTAAAGATGATATTCATTTATTGTTTCGAAAATTTGCAGCTGATTTTGCTCACAAATACAAAATGCCAGCTTTAAAATTGGATGAAAATGCCGTTCAATTGTTACAGAAATTTCGCTGGAGTGGTAACATTCGTCAGTTGCGCAATGTAGCCGAACAACTTTCGGTATTAGAAACCAATAGAGACATCACGGCTCTGACATTGCAATCCTACTTACCTACCGAAGGTACACATTTGCCTTCTGTTATTAGCGATAAAAAAAGTGATAGTGATTTCAACACCGAAAGAGAAATTTTATACAAAGTACTTTTCGACATGAAAAGTGATTTGCATGATTTGAAAAAACTCACTTTAGAGTTAATGAAAAACGGCAGTTCGAAAGTACAGGAAACAAATCAAAATCTGATTAAGAAAATCTACGGTTCGCAAGAAAGCGAAAACGAAATTCATTTTGAAGAAACACCAAGGGCAGCCATTTTAAATACACCAAAAGAGGAAATAGAAGAATACGACGACGAAGAGGATAACTATCTTTTTGCAGAAACGATTGAAGCCGAAGAAGAAATTCTAAAATTAGAACAAAAGGAAATCGAAATGATCAAACGCTCTTTGGAGAAAAACAAAGGAAAAAGAAAAGCGGCAGCAGATGAATTGGGGATTTCAGAACGTACTTTGTATCGCAAAATAAAACAATTCGACCTTTAATAATTATCAATTGATTTTGAATATCTTTGGATTTTTAAACCAGAAAATGAAAAACTTACCTTATTTATATCTTGTTTTAATCGCATTCACTTTTTCAAGTTGTTCCGTTTATAATTTTACAGGGACTGGAAAAATTGACGCTAAAACATTCCAAGTGAATTTTTTTCAGAATAATGCTGAATTAGTTGAACCAGGGATTGATCGTACTTTTACATTAACGCTTCAGGATTTAATCCAAAATCAAACCAATTTAAATTTGGTTAAAAACGGCGCCGATTTAACTTACGAAGGTGAAATTATTGATTATAGAATTAGCCCAATGACAGCTACTGCTGACCAACAAGCTTCGCAAAACCGATTGAAAATAAGAATCAATGTCCGATTTACGAATAAAAAAACGGAGAAAGACGACTTTGAAAAAGCATTCGAATTTTTTTATGATTATCCAGCTATAGCTCAACTTAATGGTAGCACATTAAATAAAGCTTTGGATGAAATTTTTGAACGAATTACACAAGATATTTTTAATGAATCATTAGCAAAATGGTAATCTAAAATATTGATTTGTTTATTTGTGGATTCGTTGATTCGAATTAATTATACACAAAAAACCGAACAACCAAATAACCTTTATGAACGTAACTGATTATACCTATTTAATTAACAAACCCGATGCTATCAACGAAAAGCAAACGGAAGCATTGAGCCACGTTTTGGAAGACTTCCCGTATTTCCAAAGTGCCAGAGCTTTGCGTTTAAAAGGTTTATACAATCAAAATAGTTTCAAATACAATCAGGCTTTAAAAATTACAGCGGCTCATACCACTGACCGAACTATTTTATTTGATTTTATTAGCTCTGATACTTTTACAGCCATTCAGAACGGTTATTATGACAAAAAGGTTTTAGAACTTCTTGACATTAATGTTATCGATAGTGAAATAGTTGCCTTAGAAGAAAAAGTAGTGACTCCAGACAAAGCGGAAGCCTCTATTCTTGACTCTATCAAAGAAGCTGCAACTACAAACGCAATAACAGTTGAAGAAAAATTAGAAATTGGCAAGCCTTTAGATTTTTCTACCAACGAAAAACATTCGTTCCAAGAATGGCTTCAACTTTCCAGAATCCAACCTATTGTTCGCGAAAAAGAAGAGCAAACAAATGCCAATTCATTTAACGAAACGCAAAAGAAAAAGCTAGAATTAATTGATAAGTTTATCGAAAACAATCCGAAAATTCCAGCAGTAAAAAACGAAACTTCGTCGAATACAACTTTTGATTTGAACAAGGAAGACCATTCGATGTTGATGACTGAAACTTTGGCCAAGGTCTATTTGGAACAAAAAAAATATCAAAAGGCGATTCAAGCTTATGAAATATTAATTTTGAAATATCCAGAAAAAATTAGTTTCTTTGCAGACCGCATTTCGGACATTAAGATTTTACAACAAAATAACAATAATTAACAATGAGCACATTTTCAATTTTTTTAGTTTTAATTACAATAGTTTGCTTTCTATTGGTAGTAGTAATCATGGTTCAAAACCCTAAAGGAGGCGGTTTATCTTCTTCAATTGGTGGATCTCAAATGTTAGGTGGTGTACAAAAAACTACTGACTTTTTAGATAAAAGTACTTGGACATTAGCTACTATTTTAATTGCACTTATTTTACTTTCAAGCTTAAGCTTTACAGGTTCTTTAAGTGATACTGATTCTAAAATCATTGAAAAGACAAAAGCTCCAGCTACTACACCAGCAACGCCTGCAGCTCCAGCAGCTCCGGCAACTAAATAAGTCGTAATACATATATAAAAATGCCAGCCTGTCAAAGCTGGCATTTTTTTTAGGAAAAAATGTCAGTCAAAATGGGATGGCACAATTTCTGAAATAGCATAATCATTCAAATACAATAATTTTAAAACATACAATCATGGGATTAAACATTAAACCGCTTTCAGACCGCGTTCTTATTGAACCAGTTGCCGCAGAGACTAAAACTGCATCAGGAATTTTTATTCCAGATACTGCGAAAGAAAAACCACAAAAAGGAACTGTTGTTGCTGTTGGTAACGGAACCAAAGATCACACGATGACTGTGAAAATTGGCGATACCGTACTTTACGGAAAATATGCAGGTACCGAATTAAAATTAGAAGGTAAAGATTATTTAATCATGCGCGAAGACGATATTCTAGCGATTATCTAATCAAGTAAACGAATCAATAAATAAACAGTAAAATGGCAAAAGATATAAAATTTGATATTGAAGCACGTGACGGATTAAAACGTGGTGTAGATGCATTAGCTAATGCAGTTAAAGTAACTTTAGGACCAAAAGGACGTAATGTTATTATTGGAAAAGCTTTTGGTGGACCAAACGTAACTAAAGATGGTGTTACAGTAGCTAAAGAAATCGAATTGCAAGACCCATTAGAAAATATGGGAGCTCAAATGGTGAAAGAAGTAGCTTCTAAAACCAATGATTTAGCTGGAGATGGAACAACAACTGCAACTGTTTTGGCACAAGCTATCGTAAAAGAAGGTTTGAAAAACGTGGCTGCTGGAGCTAATCCAATGGATTTAAAAAGAGGAATCGACAAAGCAGTAGAAGCTATTGTAGAAGACTTGACTAAACAAGCTAAAGTAGTTGGAAGCGACTCTGAAAAAATCAAACAAATTGCTTCAATCTCAGCAAACAATGACGAAGTGATTGGTGAGTTAATCGCTAATGCTTTCGCAAAAGTGGGTAAAGAAGGAGTAATTACTGTTGAAGAAGCTAAAGGTACTGATACATTTGTAGACGTTGTAGAAGGAATGCAATTTGATAGAGGATATCTTTCTCCTTACTTTGTGACGAATCCAGAAAAAATGGAAGCGGAATTAGAAAGTCCGTACATTTTACTATACGATAAAAAAGTATCTTCTTTAAAAGAATTATTACCTGTATTAGAGCCAGTGGCACAATCAGGAAAACCATTATTAATTATCGCTGAAGATGTTGATGGTGAAGCACTATCTACTTTGGTAGTAAATAAATTACGTGGTGCCTTAAAAATCGCTGCTGTGAAAGCCCCTGGATTTGGAGACAGAAGAAAAGCCATGTTAGAAGATATTGCTATCTTAACTGGTGGTACTGTAATCTCTGAGGAAAGAGGTTATACTTTGGAGAACACAACCATTGAGATGTTGGGTACTGCAAAAAGAGTAAACATTGACAAAGACAACACAACCATTGTTAGTGGTGCAGGTGATGCGGATACTATTAAAAACCGTGTGAACCAAATCAAAGGTCAAATGGAAACTACTACTTCTGACTACGATAAAGAAAAATTGCAGGAGCGTTTGGCTAAATTAGCCGGAGGTGTTGCCGTATTGTATGTTGGAGCTGCTTCTGAAGTAGAAATGAAAGAGAAAAAAGACCGTGTAGATGATGCACTTCACGCTACTCGTGCAGCTGTTGAAGAAGGAATCGTTGCTGGTGGAGGTGTTGCTTTATTAAGAGCAAAAGCAGTTTTAAGCAAAGTTAAAGCGGATAATGCTGATGAAGCAACTGGAATCCAAATCGTTTCTCGTGCTGTAGAAGCCCCTTTGAGAACTATCGTTGAAAATGCTGGTTTAGAAGGTTCTGTTGTAGTAGCAAAAGTGGCTGAAGGAAAAGGTGATTTTGGTTACAACGCTAAAACTGACGAATACGTAGACATGTTAAAAGCAGGTATTATTGATCCTAAGAAAGTAACTCGTGTTGCCTTAGAAAATGCGGCTTCTGTTGCAGGAATGATCTTGACTACTGAATGTGCTTTGATTGATATTAAAGAAGAATCGGCGCCAAGTCCAATGGGCGGAGGTATGCCAGGAATGATGTAATTCCATTTACGAAGTACGATATACGAAGTACAAAGTAACTATTTAAATAAAAAATCCGAAGTTTTCACTTCGGATTTTTTTTATTTTGTATTATGTATCTTGTGGTCGTTTTTTCAATAGCTTTAAGAAAACTGGAAAGGTAGATATCAAAATAATTCCGATAACGATCATTTCAATGTGTTCTTTCAAATCAATACCATAATTTAAAAACACTCCGTATAAATAGTGTCCTGAGAATACCAGAATGAAAGACCATAAAAAGGAACTCAAAGTATTAAAAAACATGAATTTCTTTTTATCCATCGAAACGATTCCGGCAACGATAGGTGCAAAAGTTCTAAATATGGGTAAGAAACGGGCGTAAATAATCGCCTTACCTCCATATTTTTCAAAAAAATCTTTGGATTGCAACAAGTACTTTTTCTTGAACCAAAAAGTATCTTCCTTTTTGAATAAATAATACCCGCTTTTAGATCCAAACCAATACCCCACCGTATTCCCTATAATTCCAGAAAAAGCAATTAATAAAGCTAATAAGGTAACATTGATAAAATCATTATCGATGACAATCACATTGGCAATTAAATCTCCACTATAAATTCCGGATAAAAAAAGTAAACTGTCTCCTGGAAGAAAGAAGCCCGCAAAAAGACCAGTTTCGGCAAAAATGATAAATAGAACAATGTATAGTCCAACTTGAAACCCGCCAATGGACAGGGTAATATAAAACTCTGGATTTAGTAATTGAGTCCAATCAAAATTGTTCATACAGTTAGAATTAGTTGATATCTTGGGCGTGAAAGTAATAATAATTTAGCGCAACCACAATTTTAGGGAATCGTTTTAGAATTAAATTAACGATTGCTTAATTTCTTTCATACAAGCAACAATGGTGTAATTTTTCATAAACTGCGTCCGTAGCTTTTACTTCGTCAGTATCATGACCCACTTTTGCGATGGCCTTTTTTACGTCCAAAAGTGAACATTTTTCTTCATTCAAAATTACATTCAATTGATGGGTTTCAATATTCCAAACTACTGACTTTACTCCTTGAACTGAAAAAGCGGCTTTTTGAATTCGTTTTTGGCATTGCTCACAATTTCCATTTACCTCGGTAACGTATTTTGCATTTTTATTTTTTTTCACTTGTGCTTGAACTGAAAGTCCAACCAATACTAAAAGCATTATTGTAATAATTTTTTTCATGATTTCTATTGTATTAATTTAATATTGAATTTGATTTTTGTTATTGATATTGATATTATTAATTTTATTTAATCTTAAATCGTAAGCCAGCATAATACATTTGACCAAAAATTGGTGCATATACCATCGAAGCATCAAAGCTTGCTCCAAAAGGATTGGCTGCTCCTACAATTACTTTGGACTGAGTATAATTCCCAATATTTTCACCCCCTACATAGACTTCAAAAACAGACGAAAAAACGCGTGTAATTTGTGCATTCATTAAAGAATAAGCTGGCGAAAATTCCGGTAATTGATCCTCAATAGGATTTGATTGTGTGTTGGGCAATTGCTGCTCTCCAATCCAATTGTAGGTGAAATCAAACTTCCATTGCTTTGGACTGCCAAAGGAAGCGGTTTCGTACTCCAGGTTACCAAAAAATCGGTTTTTAGCTTGCAAAGGTTTTTGGAAAGTTCCCGACAGATAATCCGTTTGTACATTATATCGTTTGTAGGCGGAACGCAATCGGAAATTTTTGACTATTTCATAATTGAATTCCATTTGGAAGCTATTGGCAAATGAGTTGCCTTTTAGATTATAAAACAAAACTTGTTGCGGGCTTTGCATTACATCCACCACCACCTGATTTTGAAAATCGGTACGATACCAATCCAAAGTAACATCTGCATTTTTGCCCAATAATGTAAAGGATTGCGTAAAACTTCCACCAAAATTCCAAGCTATTTCAGGATTCAAACCATACACTTTCCCATTAGTTTCCAAAATAGAAAAAGCTCTAGAACTTGCAAAAAGCGATTGATTTTCGGCAAAAATATTGGCAACTCGCTTTCCTCTTCCCGCAGAAAATCGGACAACGGCCTTCTCCCAAGGATTGTATCTCAAATGCAAACGCGGAGTTGCAAAAGTTCCTAAGCGGTTATGATTGTCGATTCTTCCTCCAAGAATAACACTGAAATTTTCATCATTATCAAACGTATATTCGAAAAAAGCACCCACTGATTGATCGGTTCTACTCCAATCTTTGGCAATAAGCTGTTCGTGATATTGATCCAAAGTAAAGTTCAAACCTGTGGCAAATTTATTCCTAGTATTGCTAATAATCGAATTAAAAATAAGGTTGGAATAATAACTGTTTTGCTTGATATTATAATTATTCAAACCATAATAAGACTGCTGATTATGAGAGTTAAAGGCATTTTGAAAACCAATACTTTGATATGGCAAATCTTTGAAAACATAACCCAATTTAGTGGCAATATCCAAGCGTTCCGTATTGATTTCTGAACCCCAATAGTTGGTAGTTCCTTTGTCCACAGCTGGATTAAAATGGTGCTGACCCGTTTGTTTTTCATCTTTCATATACCTGAAATTGATAAAGCTCACCCAGCCTTTTTCGGCATCATAATACTGATATCGATTCAGAATATTGATTTGTTTTGCCAACGGATTATCCAAAAACCCATCCCTATTATTGTCCATTTTTGCAGTGCGCGTATTGCCGTGCAAAAACAAACTACTACTCCATTTATCAGACAGAGGTTTGTTAAAATGCGTGTTCAATTCAAACCTAGAATCGGTAGATCCATACGCATTTAAAAAAAACGGAATATCGTTAATTGGTTTGATGAGTTCGGTATTAATTTGCCCCGAGATACTTTCGTAGCCGTTGACCACACTTCCGGCTCCTTTGGTAATTTGAATACTTTCGACCCATGTTCCGGGTGTAAACGATAATCCGTAAGCTTGTGAAGCCCCGCGTACCGAAGGAATATTTTCTTCCGTAATAACTAAATATGGACTTGTCAAACCCAACATTTTAATTTGTTTGGTCCCCGTTAGAGCATCTGAAAAATTCACATCAATAGACGGATTGGTTTCAAAGCTTTCAGCCAAATTACAACAGGCTGCTTTGAGCAATTCTTTGCTTGTGACCAAAGTGGTGTTTCCTGTAACTGTAAACGACTTTTGCAATCCTTTACGCTTTGTGACTACTTTTACCTCATTTAATTTTTGCTGTCCAAAAACAAAATTTCCCAATAAAAGCAACACAAATAACAAGTTTGTTTTTTGCATGTATAATGATTTTACAATTTGTAATAAGTGATTTGAGCCCTAAATGACTCGACTTAAACAATTGTAAAATCAGGCGTAAAAAATATAGTGATGGTACAACTTAAAGAGTGGAGGCGCATGGGCATCACAGCAATAGGTTGCGATAGGTAGATGAAGTATAGTCGTCCGACAAGCCGGTATTTCTAGCTTGACGTCAGGTAGTACATAAAAAGCAATAGGTTCAAAAGAAAACGCTTTTAAAGTAGCATGGTCTGTTTTCTTTTCAAAATGAACCGTTTTATTTTTGCAACAAGAGTCTTTTTCAATTACTTTTTTACCGCAACAACTCTTTTTTACATTTGCTAAAGGGACAATTGTTCGAACCGAAAAAGAAGCTACTTTGCCACCACAATAATGCATAGTAAACGCAAAGCCAACATTGGATACCAATATCAGTAATGCTAAAAATAATCCGATAACTCTTTTACAATTCATGGGGCAAATTTAAGAAACAATTGTCCAGCACGAATTAAAATCGTGTTAAATTTGGCCTACAACCATTCTATTAGTTTCAACTTGTGTCTTGTTGATCATAAATTAATACTTTTGTTAAAAATAATAACCATGACATTTCAAGAATTACAACCGAGAATTACCTCCATAACAACAAACCAAACCCTTACGAGAGACGAAAAACTGCAAGCCATTTGTCAATTATTGAACGAGAATATAGCTCATTATAACTGGGTAGGTTTTTATTTTGCCAATCACGAAAACAAAACGTTGCACTTGGGTCCATATGTTGGCGCACCAACAGATCATACAGTAATTCCATTTGGAAAAGGAATTTGTGGTCAAGTAGCCGAATCCAATGCTAACTTTGTAGTGCCTGATGTGGCGGCTCAAGATAATTATATTGCATGCAGCTTCACTGTAAAATCAGAAATCGTGGTGCCTTTATTTGTAAACGGAATTAATATTGGCCAAATAGACATCGACAGTCATGTTTTAGATCCATTTACTTCGGAAGACGAGCGTTTCTTAGAGTTTGTGAATTCTGAAGTAGCTCAGTTGTTTTAATTCAATCCTAATCCCAATGAAACATCAAATTATACTTTTTTTAATTTTCATTACTTCATGGATTGGCCATAGCCAAATTGGGCCTAATGATGAGGCTGTTTATATAGATTCTCTAAACAACCTTGGCAATGAAAAGAATTACAAATTCATTCGGGTAGTCAAAGAATATGCAGAAGACAAAGACCTCTATGATGTTTATTTTTTTAGCCGTTCAGGAAAATTATCGCAGAGAGCGACTACTTCGAACAAGTACTTCATGGCTTTCGAAGGAACTTATATTTACTACTACGAGAACGGAAACAAACAAAAAATAGAGACCTATTCGGACAAAAGAGTCAATGGAAGGCAATTTGAATGGTATGAAAATGGTAATTTAAAATTGGAAACCGAAGTTGTATTTGACAAAAAAACAAAAAATTCAACCACCAAAATTGTTCATTATTGGAATAGTAACAATGAACAAAAAGTAATAAATGGTGAAGGCGAATATGAAGAAATCGAAACAATACCCAATTCAAATAGTGCAAAATTTAGCGTCAAATCAAGTGGCAAAATAAAGAATTATGTTAAAGATGGGCTTTGGAAAGGGGAATCCGTAAAGTCTAAATGTCATTATTTTGAAATGTTTGAAAACGGAAAACTAGTGTCGGGAAAACGAGTTGATTCGTTGGGAGTTGAAATCCTATACAATGAAGTTTTTCAAAAGCCGAAACCCAAAAATGGAATTGCTGATTTTTACCGATTCGTTGGTGAAAATTATAACACTCCACCAGTTCAAGGTTTAAAGGGAGTGCTTTATGCAACATTTCTGATAGATAAAGAGGGCAAAGTAGCGGATGTAAAAATAATTAAGGATATAGGGTATGGAACCGGTGCTGAAGCCATACGAGTGATTCAAAAATACGATCAATGGGTTCCGGGAAGTTTTAAAGGCGAGCCTGTAAGAGTACAATATTCTTTACCTATTACCATTAAATCCATTTACTAATTAAAAACTAAATGTGATTTCTTTTGAATTTTTCAATATTTTATTTTACTTTTGCAGCCGTTACTCAATAGCTGTGTAACATACATAATAATCATTTAAATAATATTGGAATGTATTTAACTAAAGAAATTAAAGAAGAAATCTTCGCTAAACACGGAGGAAAAGCAGAAAACACTGGATCTGCAGAAGGTCAAATCGCTTTATTCACACACAGAATTAGCCATTTAACTGAGCACTTGAAAAAAAATCGTCACGATTATAACACAGAGCGTTCACTAGTATTATTAGTAGGTAAAAGAAGAGCTTTGTTGGATTACTTGAAGAAAAAAGAAATCAACAGATATCGTGAGATTATCAAAGTATTGGGTATTAGAAAATAATCAATATAAAAAAGAGGTGCGAGAGTGCCTCTTTTTATTTTTACAAACAACAAAAAAAGTTTGGTTTTTCATTGGGATTATAAACAACTACACACAACAACACAACTAGTTCCAAAGTTTTAATCAATTATTAAAAAAGTTTATGATTCCACAATTATTTGTAGAAAGTATCGATTTAGGTGATGGCAGAAACATCACAATCGAGACAGGTCGTTTAGCTAAACAAGCTGATGGATCTGTAGTAGTTAGAATTGGAAAAACAGTTATTTTAGGTACAGTTGTTTCCGCAAGAAAAGCAAGCCCAGGCATTGACTTTTTACCTTTGACGGTAGATTACCGTGAAAAATTTGCAGCAGCAGGTCGTTTTCCTGGTGGTTTCTTCAAAAGAGAAGCTCGTCCAAGTGATAGCGAAGTATTGACGATGCGTTTAGTTGACCGTGTATTGCGTCCACTTTTCCCATCAGACTACCATGCTGAAGTACAAGTGATGATTCAATTAATGTCTCATGACGAAGACGTAATGCCAGATGCTCTAGCAGGATTAGCTGCTTCAGCTGCCTTAGCATTATCAGACATTCCTTTTGAAACTTTAATTTCTGAAGCTAGAGTTGGACGTATTGATGGTAAATTCATCATCAATCCATCTCGTGCGCAATTAGAATTATCCGATATCGATATGATGATTGGTGCTTCTAAAGATTCTATCGCAATGGTAGAAGGAGAAATGAAAGAAATTTCAGAAAAAGAAATGGTAGAAGCGATTAAATTTGCTCACGAACATATCAAAGTACAAATTGATGCGCAAGAAAGATTAGCGCAAGCCTTTGGAAAAAAAGAAGTTCGTACTTACGAAACTGAAAAAAATGACGACGCTATTTACGCTAAAGTAAAAGCGGCGGCTTATGATAAAATTTACGCTATTGCTAGTAAAGGTTCGGCTAAACACGAACGTTCAGCTGCATTTGATGCCGTAAAAGAAGAAGTAAAAGCATTGTTTACTGAAGAAGAATTAGCTGAAAACGGAGACTTAGTTTCTAAATACTTCTACAAAACTAATAAAGAAGCCGTTCGTAATGTAACTTTAGATTTAGGAACACGTTTGGATGGTAGAAAAACTACTGAGATTCGTCCAATTTGGAGTGAAGTAAATTACTTACCTTCTGTTCACGGATCGGCTTTGTTTACTCGTGGAGAAACTCAAGCTTTGGCAACCGCTACTTTAGGAACGTCTAGAGAAGCTAACCAAATTGATTCACCATCTGAACAAGGAGAAGAAAAATTCTATTTACACTATAATTTCCCACCATTTTCTACAGGAGAAGCGCGTCCATTGAGAGGAACTTCAAGAAGAGAAGTTGGTCACGGAAACTTGGCACAACGTGCTTTGAAAAACATGATTCCTGCTGATTGTCCTTACACCATTCGTGTAGTATCTGAAGTATTAGAATCAAATGGTTCGTCTTCAATGGCTACAGTTTGTGCTGGAACATTATCTTTAATGGATGCAGGTATCCAAATGATTCGTCCGGTTTCTGGAATCGCGATGGGATTGATTACTGACGGAGAACGTTTTGCAGTGTTATCTGATATTTTAGGTGATGAAGATCATTTAGGTGATATGGATTTCAAAGTAACTGGAACTTCTGAAGGAATTACCGCTTGTCAAATGGACATCAAAATTGACGGATTGAAATACGAAATCATGGAGCAAGCTTTGGCTCAAGCTCGTGATGGACGTTTGCATATCTTAGGTAAAATTTTAGAAACATTAGACAAACCAAATAACGACGTTAAGGTTCACGCTCCAAAAATCATCATGCGTACAATTCCTGGAAACTTCATTGGTGCCTTGATTGGACCTGGTGGAAAAGTGATTCAAGAATTACAAAAAGCTACAGGTTGTACTATCGTAATTAACGAAGTAGACGAACAAGGTGTAGTTGAAATCTTGGGTACAGATCCAGACGGAATCGCAGCGGTATTGGCTAAAATTGATTCGATCATTTTCAAACCAACTGTTGGTGAAGCTTACGAAGTGAAAGTAATTAAAATGTTAGATTTTGGTGCCGTAGTAGAATATACAGCGGCTCCAGGAAACGAAGTTTTATTACACGTATCTGAATTGGCTTGGGAACGTACTGAAAATGTTTCTGATGTAGTAAATATGGGTGATGTATTTGAAGTGAAATACCTTGGTCTTGATCCTAAAACTAGAAAAGAAAAAGTATCAAGAAAAGCACTTTTACCAAGACCTCCACGTGAGGAGAAAAAAGAGTAATCCAATCTTAGTTTACTAAAGGTTTATTGATAGAAAAAACCCGTTCCGAAAATTTTGGAACGGGTTTTTTCGTCAAACAAAATTATATATTACCTAAAGGACTTTTTATTTGAGTTTTGCTAACTGCTGAAATGACGGTATAAATTTCAGTTGTTTTTGAATCTGTATGTCCCAACAACTCTTGAATATACCTTAAATCTATTCCCGCTTCCAACAAATGTATCGCAAAACTATGTCGTAAAATATATGGTGAAACCGTTTTATTTACTCCTGATTTGACAGCACTCTGTCTGACTATTTGTTGGATACTTCTACTTGAAAAATGGGTGTTATTTTGCCCCTCAAACAAATAACAAACGGGCTTAAACTTGGCATAATATTGTTTTAAAATAATTGCTAATTTCTCTGAAAGCATGACCTGGCGGTAATTATTATTAATTTGATGTCGGATTGTAATCGTCTTCATACTGAAATCGATATCCGATAGCTTCAATTGTACCACTTCACTTAAACGCAATCCTGCAGATTACAATACCATAATAATACACTTATGCTTCAAATTTTCGTTTACCTCAATAATTTTTTTTACTTCTCCAACTGACAAAGCAAACGGAAGTTTGTAGTCAGAATGTTTAGGGTATAAATGCTTTAGGTTGATCTTTTTATCGAGTACCAAATCATAGAATTTGGTGATACAAACCAATATAATTCGTTGATGTGAAGAGCTAATTGATTCTTTATTAATTTTTGCAAAAAAATACTTTTCAATATGCATCATATCTATGTCATCACAAAAAGTGAGTTGGCCAGATGTAGCAATTAAAAAAGAACCTACATTACTTTGGTAATTCTTGATGGTAGCGGGATTGTACCTTTGAATTCGTAAACGCTCACTAAAGCATTTCAAATAATACTGAATATTCATAGTAATCGATTTGGGTTGGGATTATAAAAGTAACCAACTTGCGCCAAATAAAAAAAATATTTTTATTTCAAATCAATCTCCAATAGCTAAAACAATAGGTTTTGCTCCATCAACGTCCAATAACTTAATTTGGATTGACGCATGTTTTTTAAATCGAATACTTACAATAAATAGATTTGAATATTATTTAAACCCAAATCGTTAATTTAAAATTAAAAACTATGACAAAGAAATTTTATTTAAGTCTAACAGTACTGTTACTATTAGGTATCACACTATTTTCATGCTCTAAAGAAAATGAATTAGTTATTGAAAATTCGATTCAAAACAAAATTGTAAATGAGTTTATAAATTCAAATACATTTAACAGGGTCAAAAATAAAATTAATTCTTAAGGTACAATCTCTTCACAAAATGTTTCAATAGACAGCATAATTGTTAAAGATAAAGGAACTTTCCATTATTTTACAATTGCAATAAAACAGAATAATATAATAAATGCAACACTTGATGTAGCTGTATTAGATAACACATCAAATTTGCCTTACAATGATAAATATGTAATGAATTTAAACGATATGACGGATTTTGATATAAATAATTTAAGTGGCAAAGTAGAATTATATGACTTAAATTATGATAATTTTAATCATACCGAAGTTAAAATTAATAATAACAAAATTGAAAATATTACATATCATAGTCCATCTGTGCAATTTTTAAATAAATTTGTTTCATTAAAATTAAAATCAAACAACATACTGAAAAATTTTTCCAAATCAACTTTTAGTAAAGCTAGTAAAATACCTTGTGACAAAAATGGAAATAGAAATCTAGGATATTTTGAATGTTATGGTTGCTTTAAATCTGCAGCTGAAATTGAAGACAGTTTTGGAAATTGGTGGTGTGATGTTCCAGTAGTTGGATGGGGTTCTTGCTGGGCATCTATGTCTGCTTCTTGTGCTATATTAGCAATTATTTACTAAATTCATCAAGATGGAAATTATTGGTTTAATTATTTTTGTTTCACTTATATTGTATTCATTATATGATTTATATAGTGAGGTAAACTTTACAAAAAAACAAAAAACAAATTTATCATTTATGATAATTTTGTTACCTGTAGGGGGATCACTTATATATTTTCTAATCAAAGAACAATTATTTAAAAATACTAATTAATAAATCGAAATAAAGTATCTGTTTTTGTAACTTATATCTCCTTCCACACGTATAACATTCGTACACTTAAAAAATTGAGGAGACAAAGACATGAGACAACTTAAAATTACCAAGCAGGTTACCAATCGTGAAACCGCTTCATTAGACAAATATTTACAAGAAATTGGAAAAGTTGACCTTATTACTGCTGACGAAGAAGTAGAATTAGCTCAGAAGATCAAAGCCGGAGACCAACGCGCTTTAGAGAAATTGACCAAAGCCAATTTACGTTTCGTTGTTTCGGTAGCTAAACAATACCAAAATCAAGGATTAACACTTCCCGATTTGATTAATGAAGGGAATTTAGGTTTGATCAAAGCGGCTCAACGTTTTGATGAAACGCGTGGTTTCAAATTCATTTCGTATGCCGTTTGGTGGATTCGTCAGTCTATCCTTCAAGCTTTGGCAGAACAATCTCGTATCGTTCGTTTGCCTTTGAACAAAATTGGTTCTATCAATAAAATTAATAAAATGTACGCCTTATTAGAGCAATCTAACGAACGTCCGCCTTCTGCAGAGGAAATTGCTAAAGAATTAGACATGACCGTTAATGATGTAAAAGAGTCCATGAAAAACTCTGGTCGTCACTTATCTATGGATGCGCCTTTAGTAGAAGGAGAAGATTCTAACTTGTACGATGTATTGCGATCAGGTGAGTCTCCAAATCCAGACCGCGAGTTGATTCACGAATCATTGCGTACAGAAATCGAGCGTTCTTTAGAAACCTTAACTCCAAGAGAAGCAGACGTTGTGCGTTTGTACTTTGGTTTAGGCGATCAACATCCAATGACTTTGGAAGAAATTGGAGAAACTTTCGACTTAACTCGTGAGCGCGTTCGTCAAATTAAAGAAAAAGCGATTCGCCGATTGAAACATACTTCAAGAAGTAAAATTTTAAAAACATATTTAGGGTAAACCTACCAAAACTCCGGCTTCATTCCGGAGTTTTTTAATTACAATTACAGATGAAAAATACACTTATCGCCCCATCCGTTTTAGCAGCAGATTTTGCCAACTTACAACGTGACATCGAAATGATTAATGCTAGTGAAGCCGACTGGTTTCATATTGATATCATGGACGGTGTTTTTGTTCCCAATATTTCTTTTGGAATGCCCGTTTTAGAAGCGATTTCAAAACATGCTAAGAAAACTATCGATGTCCATTTAATGATTGTAGATCCGGATCGCTACATTACCACCTTCGCTGATTTAGGCGCCAATGTATTAACGGTTCACTACGAAGCTTGTACACACTTACACAGAACGTTACAAGCCATTAAAACAGCCGGAATGAAAGCAGGTGTTGCTTTGAATCCACATACCAATGTGGCTTTGTTAGAAGATGTAATCAACGACATTGATTTGGTTTGTATCATGAGTGTGAATCCAGGTTTTGGCGGACAATCGTTTATTGAAAACACCTATGAAAAAGTACGCCAATTAAAAGCGTTAATTACCAAAAAAGGAGCTGGCACTCAAATTGAAATTGACGGTGGAGTAACCAATAAAAACGCCAAACAATTAGCCGAAGCAGGTGCTGATGTTTTAGTGGCAGGAAGTTATGTTTTTAAAGCAGCAGATCCTATTGCAACTGTAGCCGATTTGAAAAAAATCACTACTTTTTAAGTTCAATAAACAACAAATCAGGAAGGGCTTAAATTGAATTTGAGTCCTTTTTTTATAAGAATTACTATTTTTGTTTCAAACGAAAAGACATGAGAGATTTACTTACTGCCAGTTACGGTTTTGTTTTTGAAGACCAGCTTATCGATGAAATTGTATCGGTAGCCCACCTAGTAGAATTTAAAGAAGGGGATATTTTAATTGACTTTGACGATTATATTAAAAAAATGCCTTTGTTAATTGAAGGTGCCATTAAAATTCTACGAGAAGATTTTGACGAAGGCGAAATGTTACTCTATTTTATTGAAAAAGGAGACACTTGTGCCATGACCATGGCCTGTTGTATTGGCGAAGCCAAAAGCGAAATCAGAGCAGTAGCAGAAACTGACGGTAAAATAATCATGATTCCTGTGACCAAAATGGAAGAATGGTTAGGCAAGTACAAAAGCTGGAGAAATTATGTCTTCAACAACTACAACAACCGTTTAAAAGAAATGCTTTCTGCAATTGACAGTTTGGCTTTCATGAATATGGAAGAACGATTGTTGAATTACCTTTTCGATAAATGTAAAATCAATCACTCTCGTGAAATTTTTAGCACTCATAAGGAAATTGCGTACGACCTGCATTCGTCAAGAGAAGTCATTTCAAGACTGTTGAAAGCACTAGAAATCAAAGGCCGAATCAAATTAAATCGCGCTTCCGTAGAAGTTTTAGTGTAGTGTAACAAATATCACTCACTAGATTGCGTTTATATTCGAAATTTGGATTCCAAACAAATACATACTCAGATGAACAATTTTTGGAATGAACGCTATGCCGAAAAGGTATTCGCTTACGGAATTGAACCCAACAAATTTTACAAAGAACAATTAGCTAAACTCCCAAAAGGTAAAATTCTTTTTGCTGCTGAAGGCGAAGGTCGTAATGCCGTTTATGCTGCGCAGCAGGGATTTGAAGTTTCGGCATTTGATAGCAGCGTAGAAGGAAAAAATAAGGCTGAGGCCTTAGCCCAAGAAAAAAATGTGGCAATTAGTTATTCTGTGTCAGGATTAGAAGAAATAGATTTTCCAGAAAATTATTTTGATGTAATTGTTTTGGTGTATGCTCATTTTCCCTACGAAATCAGAAAAAAATACCATCAAAAACTAGTTTCCTTTTTAAAACCAAATGGCAGTATCATTTTTGAAGCCTTTGGCAAAGAACAACTCAATTATACCTCAGGTGGTCCAAAACAACTGGACATGTTGTTCTCTGAAGAGGAAATAAAATCAGAATTTCAGAACATTGATTTTACGTATTTGAAAACCGAGGAAACTTTTTTAGACGAAGGACCTTATCACCAAGGCAAGGCCAATGTAGTACGTTTTATTGGTCAAAAAAAATAAACCTGTATTTCTATTTACTTATGGACAAAATTATTTTTGGCGTAATTCTACTTCATTTAGTAGTTGGATTTGGGTGGTTATTCTATAAATTAGAAATTCAAAAAAAGAAGAAAAAATAATCTATCTTCCCTCATCTAATTACAATTTAATTTACTGTTGCTTTGTGACTTATGTTACGCTGTGTTTTGTATTATAACCCTAGCTTTGGTTAAATACTAAATAAGATGGCAAAAATAGTAATACTTGGAGCCGGAATAGCTGGTCATACAGCTGCCACTCACTTAAGACGAAAATTATCAGGAGATCATGAAGTTATCGTCATATCTCCCAACAGAAATTACCAATGGGTTCCCTCCAATATTTGGGTAGGTATTGGCAGAATGAAATCGAAAGAAGTTCATTTTCCTTTAATCCCATTATACAAAAAACACAACATTGGTTACATACAGGCCAAAGCTGTTAGTTTTCATCCTGAAGGAAATACGGTTGAAAAAAAGCCGCATGTGAAAATTGAATTTCTTTATGGCGAAAAAGCGGGAACCGTTGAAAATGTATCTTATGATTATTTAATCAATGCAACAGGTCCAAAACTAGCATTCGATTTAACACCTGGACTCAATCCAGGAACCAACAAAGCTTTTTCTGTTTGCACTTATGATCATGCCGATCATGCTTGGCAGGGATTACATGATTTAATTCAGAAATTAAAAAAAACAAACCCGTCTGAAAAAGCCAAAATTCTAATTGGAACAGGACATCCAAAAGCTACTTGTCAAGGTGCTGCTTTTGAATACATTTTGAATGTTGAACAAGAACTTCACCGACATAAAGTAAGAGATAAAGTGGATATTACCTGGATCTCTAACGAATACAAGTTGGGTGATTTTGGAATGGATGGTATGCTAATGAGTGTTGGTGGAAAACCAATGCCTTCAGACGAATTAGTGGAAATGGTTTTTGAAGACCGTGGCATCCAATGGATATTAGGTGCAGGAGTCAATAAAGTGGAAGATGGTATTGCACATTACGAAAATTTAGAGGGTGAATACAAATCAGAAGCCTTTGATTTTGCAATGTTGATTCCAGCTTTTTCGGGGCATGGTTTCAAAGCGTTTGACAAAAACGATGCTGAAATAACCGACAAACTTTTCAAAGGCTTTATGATTGTTGATGCAGATTACACCCCAAAACCTTACGAAGAATGGACGGTTCAAGATTGGCCTGAAACCTATCAAAATCCCAGTTATCGTAACATATTTGCACCTGGAATCGCTTTTGCTCCGCCCCATACCATTTCTAAACCTAGAAAAAGCAAAAACGGAACAGAGATATTTCCGGCGCCACCTAGAACAGGTATGCCATCGGGTATAACAGCTAAATTAGTAGCCGATAATATTATTGACAGTATCAAATCTGGAAAAGAAAGCTTACATCATAAAGGCTCTATGGGAAATATGGGTGCCGCTTGTATCGCCTCCTCAGGTTATGGAATCTTGAAAGGAAAAGGCATTAGTATTACCACTTACCCTATTGTGCCTGATTATATCAAATATCCAAATTCTGGTGGTCGTGATTTAAACAAAACTTTTGGAGCATTAGGATTAGCTGGACATTGGGTAAAACTTAGTTTGCATTATGCTTTTATTTACAAAGCTAAAATGAAACCCTTTTGGTGGTTAATCCCAGAATAAAAACAACAATTAAATCATTAATAATAACAATGGCAAAAAAAATAACCCGCTTTCAGAAATTTGTGATGCACAATCCTTTTCTACAATTTTTTATGTTTCTGTTTTTGAATGTAAAAATATTATATGTAGTCGCCCTTGGTCACGGGGGAACAAGAGAAAAATAATTTCATTTTAGAGAATAAAAAAACCAGAACATCTGTTCTGGTTTTTTTGTTTGGCAAACGTTTAACTAAATTAGTCTTTAACCCCTAATTTAGTTAAAATATCTTCCATCAAACACCATTTAGTAATGGAGGATTGTAATAAATTAGCTCCTACAAAAGCCGTGAACCACAACCAGTTTTGATCTACATAAATGGACAAAACCACACTTAGTAATACAAAACTTCCTGCAATTGCTCTAATAATTCTATTTTTCATTTTTACTATCTTTTTAAATTAATTTGATTGTTCAATGTTCATAACTGCAACATGTATTGTAGAATGAGATTCCTGCTTTTTATTAAATTCAGCAACCAAATCGAATAGTACAGCTACGTTTTCTTTCTTTACAAAAGCATAAAACAATAATGAATCTGTTTCACTGATTTCACTTCCAAACCAATTGGATGCAACACCTTCCTCCGAATTATCTTTGAAACCTTTTACATCTCGATACGAAAAGGATTTTACTTCAGCTTGTTGTAACATTTTTTTAATGTCGTTTTCAAAGGCTGCCACTGCGGTTATAATTAATAATTTCATTTTAGTTTTTTTAAAGAATTAGTTCTCCCATTTTTTTCTCTCCGTGATATAGTAAATCAAAGGCACAACAATTAATGTTAAGATGGTCGAAACAATAGCCCCTGCCACTAACGAAATTGCTAATCCTTGGAAAATTGGATCAAATAAAATAATTGACGCCCCAATAACCACCGCTCCTGTTGTCAATAAAATTGGAGTGGTTCTAACTGCTCCCGCTTCTATAATGGCTTGTTTTAATGCAACACCATCATTCAGACGAATTTCGATAAAGTCAATTAATAAAACTGAATTTCGCACCATAACTCCTGCCAAAGCAATCATTCCGATGAAAGAGGTTGCTGTAAAGTAGGCATCTAACAACCAGTGACCTAATACAATTCCAATTAATGACAATGGTATCGCTAACATCATTACCATTGGTGTTTTGAAGTTTTGGAACCAACCCACGATCAACATGTAGATGATCACAATAACTACCAAAAATGCTACCCCTAAATCACGGAAAACCTCTAAAGTAACTTGCCACTCTCCATCCCATTTAACCGTAAAATCACTCTCATCCGTAGGTTGTTCCATGTACAATTCGTTTACTTTATAACCCGCTGGTACTTTGATTTTGGCTAACTTTTCATTCATTCCCAAAATAGCATAAACCGGACTTTCAAGCGTTCCTGCCATATCGGCAGTTACATATACCACTCGTTTTTGGTCTTTTCTGTAAATGGTTTTTTGTAAAGTATCTTTCACCACTTTTACCAAATCACTAACGGCAACCATATTCCCTTGACTTCCTTTGATTTTTAGATTTTGAATATCGTTCAAGCTGGTTTTGTCTTTGTCGTCAAGCGCAAGTACAATTCCTACATTATCATTTGAATTTTCGTCATACAAATTAGATACTGGATATTCTTTTAACAAATAGGTTAAATTTCCAACCACTTGCTGTGGAGCAATTCCGTTCAACATGGCTTTTTCTTTGTCAACTTCCAAACGGTATTCGGTTTGATTGTCTTCTACCATCCAATCGGTATCCACTACATCTGAATTGCTTTCTAAAATCGTTTTCACTTGATTGGCTACTTTGATTTGTTCTTGGTAATCTGGACCGTAAATTTCAGCCACCAAAGTAGACAATACTGGAGGTCCAGGTGGAACTTCAATTAGTTTTACATTGGCTCCATATTTTTTTGCAATTTTCTGAATTTCAGGACGCATTGCTTTAGCAATTTCGTGACTTTGTAAATCACGCTCTTCTTTGTGCAATAAGTTTACCTGAATATCAGCCATATTACTTCCTCCACGTAAATCATAATGACGAACTAATCCATTAAAAGTAATTGGAGCAGATGTACCAATATAATTTTGATAATTCACCACTTCTGGTTTAGTTGCTAAATACTGAGCAATTTCTCTTGTTACTGCCGATGTACGTTCTAAAGTAGTTCCTTCTGGCATATCGATCACCACTTGGAATTCATTTTTGTTATCAAATGGCAACATTTTTACAATTACCGATTTGGTAAAAAACATTAAAACAGAACCAAACAACAACACCACTGTTACTGCTAAAAGCAATCTTCTTTTTGGACTACTATCTAAAAAAGGACGCTCGATTTTATTGTACATTTTATAAATCCAGCTGGTCTCCATCCCTTCATCTTCATTGTGCTCTTGCTCTTCTTTTTCTTGCAATAAATGGTACCCCAAATACGGTGTAACAGTCAAAGCAACAAATAAAGATAAAATCATGGCAATCGAAGCTCCAATAGGCATCGGACTCATATAAGGCCCCATCATTCCAGATACAAACGCCATTGGTAATATCGCTGCAATTACAGTGAAAGTCGCTAAAATGGTTGGATTTCCTACTTCGTTAATTGCATAAATAGCGGCTTGTTTGAATGGCAAACGCTTCATTTTGAAATGGCGGTGCATATTCTCAGCAATGATAATACTATCATCTACAACAATTCCTACCACGAAAACCAAGGCAAAAAGTGTAATTCTATTTAAGGTATAACCCAATAAATAATACGCAAACAAGGTCAATGCAAATGTTAAGGGTACAGAGAAAAACACGACTAATCCACCGCGCCATCCCATGGCTAACATTACCAAAACAGTAACGGCGATAATCGCAATGCCAAGGTGTAACAATAACTCCCCTACTTTATCTGACGCTGTTTCTCCATAATTACGTGTTACTTCTACGTGAACATCATCAGAGATAATAGTCTTCTTTAAGTGTTCAATTTTTTCAATAATCTTTTCAGAAATTTTCATCGCATCAGCACCTTTTACTTTTCCTACTGCAATAGTTACTGCAGGATATTCAGAGGGTGCTGTTTTGAATTTTTCATTGGCCTTGCCAAAACCAAGAGATACATAGCTACGAGCTGTAGCAGCACCGTCTTGAACTTTGGCTACTTGTTTTAGGTAAACCGGCATGTTGCGATTAACGCCAACTACTAAATTCTCAACATCGTCAGCATTTTCTAAAAACTGACCTGTTTTCAATAAATATTCTTGGTCGTTTTCAACAAAAGCACCCGATTGTGAACTGCCATTATTGGCTTGAATCATTTGCATAATTCCCAAAGCATCCACACCGTTTTCGGCCATTTTATCTTTGTCCAAGATGACTTTTAGTTCGCGATTGCTTCCTCCAATTTCTTTGGTGATAGCTACATCTTTAACCTTTTCAATTTCTGTTGTTACTTCTTCAGCAATTTGACGCAACTGAAAATCGTCTTGTTTGTCACTCCAAAGTGTGATTCCCAACATAGGAACATCATCAATCGAACGGGTTTTCACCATTGGTTTGTAAACCCCTTGTGGAAACATATTTTCGTGTTTCGCCAATTCGTCATACAATTTTACATACGAACGCTCTACATCTTGACCCACATAAAATTGTACAATCAACATGGCTTGACCGTTCATAGCCATCGTATGAACATGCTCCACACCTTTAATGTTTGAAATGATTTTTTCCAATGGTTTAGCTACACGACTTTCAACTTCTGCTGGAGTAGCTCCTGGATAACCCACCATAATGTCAGCCATTGGCACATTAATTTGTGGCTCTTCTTCCCTAGGGATTAAAAACGAACTGTACACACCAATGATCATCAACGCCACCATCAATAAAATGGTTAGTTTCGAATTGATGAAAAAATTGGCTATTTTTCCTGATATACCTTCTTGCATTTTTTTTAGTTTAAATGTTTATGAGTTTAAAAGTTGAAAGACTATGCTTAAAACTGAACACTAACTACTGTTTACTGAGCACTAACTTTAGCGCCATTAAATAATTTTCCTTCTGCCGAAACAATGTACTGTTCGTTTGCCGAAAGCCCTGATAATACTTCTACTTGATCTCCTGTGTTTTTACCAGTACGCAACCATCTTAAAATAGCTATATTACCCGTTCCAACAGTATAAATTCCAGTTAACTGCCCTTGGTGTACTAAAGCTGATTGTGGCACAAGAACTGTAGTTGTATTAGTTGTAGCTTGATTTTTATTCTCAACTGGGAATTGTACATTCACAAACATTCCAGAAAGAATTTTACTTGAAGATTTGGCCAAATTGATTTTTACCAAATACTGACCACCCGTATTTTTTGCCGAAACACTCACTTCGGCTACTTTTCCGCTAATGGTTGTATTGTTTGATTTAACCAAAACAGTAACTGGCATACCTTTAGTAATACTGTTAATATCACTCTCGGCAACCATAGCTGTAACTTGTAAACGAGAAGCACCTTCGATACTTACTAAAGGCATTCCTGGATTGGCCATATCACCTTCTTTAACGAATGTATTAGTCACCTCACCTGAAAACGGAGCAGTAATATTAGAATATGAAAATTGCGCCTGCACTTCGTTTCGCATTTGTTTAGCACCTTCTAAACCCGCTTTAGCCATTTCGTAGCGAGCGGTCATATCGTCTAATTCTTTTTGAGATGCACTTTGTTGTTTGAACAAATTCGTAAAACGATCGTAATCTTTTTTGGCATTATTATATCCTGCAGTGGCTTGTAAAATTGCTGCTTCTACTTGTGCTTTTTTGGCTTGTAAATCGGAATTGTTAATGCTAACCAAAAGTTGGCCTGCATTTACTCGCTGCCCAACTTGAACGTGAACTTTAGTTACATAACCCATCATTCGAGTACTTAAATTAGCACTGTTTTCGGCTTCAATTTTTCCACTTGCAGTTACAAACTGACCGTTGTTAGTAGATCCAACACCGCTTAATTGAACTGCAATTGCTGGTTCATTAGTAGTGGCTTCTTGTTTTTCTTTTCCACACGATAAAAATGCGAATGTAGAAAGGGTAAGGATGGCTATTGTCTTTTTCATGTCTTTATATATTGAAATTATCTGTTAGTATTGATCGTTACTTTGTTAAAAATTGTACATATTCTTTGGTGAAATTATATTCAAAAACCGCTTGAAGAAATTCCAATTCTTTTTGAGCCATCATGGTTTCTGACTGCAATAAATCGGTTGTTTTTTCCAATCCTTGTGTAAAACGGTTGGAGCGAATACGATAGGCTTCTTGTGATTGGTCGAAAGCCAATTTGGACAAATTCACTTTGTTTTCAGCATCACGTAATTGGCGATTGGTTTTATTCAATTCCAACTGACTTTGCGCTTTGTATTGTTGACTTTCTAAGCTTGATTTTTGGTAATCGGCTTTAGCTTTTTCTAATTTACTAATACTTTTAAATCCGTCAAAAACAGACCATGATAATTGCGCACCAACTAAATATCCTTTAGCATTCGTACCCAAAAAGCTAGTATCGTACATTTCATAACTTCCAAAAGCATTTAATCTTGGTAAGAAACTCATTTTGTTAGACAACACCATTTTTTCATAAGCCTGAGACGCTTTATCCATGGCTTGAATGTCTTTTCTGTTTCCAGAAAGAACTGTGTTCATGACATCAATAGCAATACTATTATCCAATGTTTCTAATGGCTTGAAGATTTTGTTTGTATTGTCTTCATTCAACAAAAAGGCCAAATAATCAGAGGCGTTTTGCACATTACTTGTAGCGTATTGTAATTGGTTTTTTATTTCGTTAACACGTACTTGTACTGATAACAAATCTGTTTTTTGTAAAATACCTTGATTAAAATAATTAGTAATCAATTTCAAATTGGCATCTGCAGTTTGATTAGCTTTCGACAAAACAGCAACCGCTTTGTATGCCAATTGCAACTGCATAAACGCTTTATTCACTTCCAATTCTAAATATTCTTGTGTTCTTTCGGTTTGCAATTGAAAAGCATCCATTTTTGATTTGGCTGCTTGTCTGCCATACATACCATCTACATTAATCAAAGGTTGTAACACCTCAATTTTGGTTGCAAAGTTTTTCGTTTTGGCGGGATCATTTAATAATGCAGGATTGAAATCGGAAGCAGATAGTATTTCCTGATTTAATTTAGATCCAAAAGCCATTAATGGGTTTGTGGTCGAAATTGCGGTATGCGAAGCTGTAATACTTGGTAAATACAACGCATTCGATTGTCTATAATCTGCTTGAGCCGATTTGAAATTTTCGTTCGCAATTTTTATTTGCAAGTTTTTGGCTAATGCTTTTTGACCAATTTCTTTTTTTGAAATGGTTAACGTATCCTGACTAAATCCTAAAGTGGAAAAAGCCAAACATCCCATAATTGTTACTACATGTAGTGTCTTCATAATTTATTTCTAATTAATGAAGCAAAAGTAGAAGGGATATACAAGCGGGTCAGTAACAAATGTTACAATGCATGAAATAGAATACTGAAAACAAAAAAACCTACTGCACAACAGTAGGTTTTTGGGACCGCGGCAGGGTTCGAACCTACAACCCTAAGAGCCGAAATCTGATATTACCTGCCTATCAGACAGGTATCTAGTTGAACTATGCAATCGGGTTATATAAGATTTACGATATTAAATGTACGATATATGAAATTAAGATAATTGTTTTTTAACGATAGTAGAGATGGTTTTACCATCAACTTTTTATGATAATTCAGGTTCAGCGCTTTGCTGTTCGATTTAATGTGTAAGTAAAATTCAAATAAAAATTATTGTCATCTATCAAATCAACATTTAGTAAGGGTAGTCGTGATATATAAATGTATCCTATATCCAGCTTTACTGACGAGTTTAGTTTATATGAAAAGTTTGTGAATATTCTATTTTGATCAAAAACATGTAGTGCATCAGTTCCAGTTGTATTTATCAATATTTCATCACCAATAGCTATGTTATAATTGGTATGAAAATCATATCTAAAAGCCAGTCTATTTCTCAAACGACTAGTGTTTTCTGTAGAACCTTCAAAAGCTCTATATTCAATTGCTGTTCGATCTAGAACATAAAATTTAGTAGCTAATTGGTGTTGTAATTCTAGTGATGCTGTGAAGCGGTATTCGTTAGTAGGTTTTGCAACTGCATCACTTTCCTTTTGTATGATTTTGTAATTTGAAAAATAAGCAAATGGTGATATTCCATAAACAACATCTTTGTTTGGTTTGTAATATATCCAACTTCTAGTGGCATGCACTAAATTTTTATCGAAAAGATTATTACTTTCAAATTCATTTTGTCTCCGATGAATTAGCTCAATTTCAGTCTTAATTTTTTCATTCAAAGGAAGGTTAACAATAGCTTTAGACCAAAAATTATGATGTCTTTCTTGAGAACTTGCAAATAAAAATGCAAATAAAAAAAATGTATATATTCTTGATTTTATGATAATAACAATATTTAGAAATTGAAGTTTATAATAAAATTAATATTACTCATATTAGTTTTATTGAAAATATTCTTTTGATCGTTGTACGTTTCACCATCATTAAATTTGTGAACATAAAGAAAATGAGCGTCAAAACCTTTAAGGAATCCCTGAAAATCATAACTAACATCAAAGTTGGTTTGATAGTATGATGGTAATGCGTATTTATTCATTTTAAAGTTTTTGACATCTGGCATTTTATAATGTCCTACTCCAATGTATGCTTTGAACGATTTTTTTGGACCGAAATAACTTATTTTAGTCATATATGCCGTTACATCTCCAAAACCTTCATTTCGTTCTCTTGGAAGAAACGTATAAAACGGGTCTCGCCCCCATTCTCTTGGCATTAAATAACGTCCTCTATCTGTAATTCGGTTATAGTTAAGGGTTACTTCAAGAGTTTTGCTTTTCCAACCTAGTTTTCCTCCAAAAGTTTGCGAATTAGCCTCTTTTTCAAAATAGGTTTTACTTTGGTCACTATTTCCACCATCATTAATTGCCGTTTGATAAATGGTTTGAAAACCAAAAAGTAATTTTGAATTTTTATTCAAATCCTTTTTATAATCCAATTGCAATAAAGATGTATTGAAAATGTTTTCAACGTATTGATTAAAAACTAATGCTTTTAGGTTTTTTAAAGACTCATTTTGAATGCCAAGTATATATATTCCGTTACTTTCAAGATGAGTTGCATAGCCGGATTTTGTGCCGTCGGGGTTTACACCTGCTGGATAAATTCCGATAGATTCTCCAATGTCATAGTATTTTTCTGTGCTTCGTGGTGAAATAGCATACAAATAACCCGTATTGATAGTTGTGTTTTTTATTTCGTTAAAATCTACCCAAATTCCTGCGACTTCGGTTGGTCGCATTCTTCCGTCTTGAAGATTAATGAATGATGAATTTAGTAATTGTTTACCTAAAGTAAAGGTAGATTTTTTGAAATTAAATTTTAAATACAGCTCTTCTAATCGGCTTAAATTTTCTTTTTCGTCTGGATGTTTAATATCAAAAAGTGCTATTTCGTATCGATTAGTTTGGTTTGTTGTTGGGTCTTTTGCCAAAAAATCAGAGGAACCAATATCATAAATATAGTAACCACTTACTCCAAATTGAAAATTATGAAATTTTGCTGTTTCAAATTTTATTCCACCACCAAATGCATTTGCATGATAATCGGTTAATGAACCTTCATTGATTGTATTCATATTAAAATAACGAAAATGCCCGTTAAAACTTCCTTTTTTGAACACACTCAAAAGTGAGGTTGAGTCGATGTTCACATTCGTTTTCCCTTTCCAAATTTCAGGTTTGTCTGCAATTTCTTGATGTTGCGCAAAGGAATTATGTATAAGTAACAGCAATCCTAATAATATGAAATACTTTTTCATTTTTAAAAATAAAGTTAGCGCAAAACTAATTTAAAAAAAACGTTTAATTTGTAACTTATGTCACTTTTGACAAGTTAAATTGAAATAAAAAAATCGAATATTTTCATATTCGATTTTTAAGGATTATTCAAAATTTTAATTTTATCTAAAAACATAATCTACTCCTGTAACTTGTGAAAGTAGCGTGTCTGGTGCATCGAGAGCTTTTGCAGATTTTGCTGGAGTTGGAGTTACGGGAGAATTATTTTTTAAGTAATCAATCATTACTGTGTGTAGAGTCGATGTTGTGTTTTTTGGTTCGACAACTCCTTTCATTCTACATAACATATCTTCGGGATCTCCATCTCGCTCACATGCAAGGATTGAATATAATTTTGAGTCATCAATTGGAGCGCCTTTTACATTCACAGTTTGAACCCTTTTACCAGTTTCACCAAATGCATTGAAAGTGATTTCCATTCCTTTAAATTTGACTACCCAACCTCCAAATCGTTTTGAGGCATCTTTTGCAAATACATTATTTAGTTCTTTTTCTAACCAATCTTTTATTTGTTTTCCTGAAGTTTTTGCAGTACGAATGGTACTATCTACAGGTAACATATCAAATATAAAACCATTTGTTATTGGAATATTTCCTGATTGATCTGGTGTGGCACGTGGCGGACAAAATCGGAAACCGTTAGAAAGTACGATGTCTATTTCTGGAAATTTCCATTTCAATCCGTTTAAAATCATTGTATCTATTGGGTTTTCGACTACAAAATAGCGATAAAGCGGAATCGTGCTATGACCAATTACGGTATCAATATGTTCTTTATATACTAATTCTTTTTCGTTGAGCAATTTTTGAATTGTTGGATCTGGTTTGATTTTTGGAGATGCAACTTCAAGCAATTCGTAATTATCAGCGGTTACTTTTCCGTTTTGAACGGTCAAGTCGAGTTTACCAATAAATGATCCAAATGCTCCTGGTTCAACCACTTTAGCATATTTACAAACGATTGGTTTACGGACTCTTTCATGTGTGTCACCCCCCAAAATATAATTTACACCTTCGCATTCTGGCATGTTTGCCAATGCTATTTGTTGGCTCAATCCAAGGTGTGCAATCATAATTATATAACTGCAATTTTCTTGATTTTTTAGCACATCTATATAATGAGCTAAATTTTCTTCAGGTTTTGTATATATAATTCCTTTGCTATACACTGGGCTTTGACGAATTGGCACTAATGGATCTGTATAACCAAGAAATCCAATTTTTGCTCCCGCAACATTCCATATTTGATAGGGCTGAAAAATAAGTTCTCCTTTTTTTCCATCACCTAAATCGTGGTACATATTAGTGCAAATTTTTGGTGCATTTAGTTTACCTAAAAGGCTTTGCATTTGTTTTTTTCCGTAAATAACTTCCCAGTTTCCAGGCAAATACAAATCGTATTTTAAAGCATCCAGTATTGGAACGAATGCTTCTCCGGTGGTTTTGACACTTAACTCGCTTCCTTGAAACATATCGCCAGTGTCTATAATATAGGTATTCGGATTTTTCTTTTTCAGATCATTCAGCATTGTTGCCATATAGGCATACCCACCCGTTTTGCGAAAAACGGCTTTGTTGTCTTCCCAAAAGAGCTCATCATGCGGGTGAATTTGGCAATGTACATCAGTTGTTTGAAGAATAGAAATGGTTTGTGGTAGATTGTTATCTACCCTATTTTGAATTGCTGTTTCTTGTAATTCATGTTCTGAGGCAAATCCAGAAATTGGTGCAATAAATGGAATAGAAATTCCGAGTGCCCCAATATTTTTTATGAAATTTCTGCGGTTGTTATTTTTCATTAGTCATTTTTTAATTCGTTAATGATTAAAAACCACCTCTAATATAACTCCAACCTTCCTCTTGTTTTTCAACAATTTCAGCAATTCCGGCTGGAACAAATCCTACTAAAATTTCAGGAAATGCTTCTTTGCTTATTTTACGATTTTTTAGTGTGTTCTCACAAACTACAAAATTCACCCCTTTAGCTTTAAGAGTTTGCAAGCGAGCTTGATATTTAGTGTTGTTTTTCATAACCAATTCTACACCCTGGTTATACACTACAACTTCGTATTTTGCATTTGGCCAATGCTCGGTTATATTTTCGAGTTGCCTTACAAATGCTTTTTGTTGCAAAGTGTCATTTGCATTGGTAAATTGGAAAACAATTTTGTGATCTTTTGGCTTATTCTGAGCAAAAGAATTAACAGACAATAAGCAGATAAGTGCTAAAAATAGATTTTTCATAGTTTACTTTTTTTCTTTCTTTTTTAATAACTCTTCTGCTTCCTCGCGTTTTTTCTTTTCTTTTTTTATCGCGATAAAAGGACCGTATTTGTGTTGTTGTTCTGAATATTTATCTTCAAAAGGTCCAAACGGATGATCAAATGGTTTTTTTCCTATTTTTGGCCAATCGGCAGATAAATCTTTACTTGGACGGTCAAGACTTTCAACATAAGCCGCAATATCCCAAGATTCTTCATCCGTCAATTGAGGGCTATCATAAGTTGCTCCAAGAGGCATATTGTATTTGATATAACCAGCAAAACGGCTAATTCTAAACAAACCAGCACCCTTGTTATACGAATTTTCACCCCAAAGTGGTGGATAGGTATATTCTGTTTGGGTTTCATTAAGCACACCTTGCCCGTTGGTTTGATGACAACTTGCACATTTGGCTTCGTACAAAGGTTTTCCTTTTGTTGGACTTGCAGCACGCTTCATCAACTTAATATCTCTAATTCCTGAGGCTAATGCTGTCGAGTCTTTAGGAACGTTTTTTCCAATATATTCAATATAAGCTATCATTGCTTGCATTTCAGGGCTGTTTTCGGCAAGTGCTTTTCCATTTAAACTTCTTTCGAAACAATCGTTTACACGTTTAAATAGATTTTCAATTTTCCCGCTTCGAGCTCTCATTTTTGGATAGGTAGAATATACCGATCCATAATTGTTCCCCCAAGGTTTTGTACCGGCATCGAGATGACAATTATTACAATTCATTCCATTAGACGTTTGTTGCACACTTCCTTTTGGACCAAGATATTTAGCTGTATGCACTATCAATTCTTTACCATATTCCACCTTTTTCTTAAAAACAGTATCTGTAATTTCATCAAGAGGAACTGGCTTCCAAAAATGTGACATTTCTAATTGCAAACTATCTTTTATTGCAGCATCGGCATATATTTTTTCTATTTCAATATTTTTATATTCATTTGAATTAAAAAATGAAGTGATATTTTTATTAAATATAATTGCTATCAACATAAAAAATACTAACCCCATCATAGTTACGAATAGGATTACTATTTTTTTTAAATTCGAATTTAGTTTTAAATTATTGTTGTCTTTACTTGGCATAAAAAAAATTTAATGAGGTAATTTATCTCTAAAATAACCATATACCCATGTGCCAACTATAGCAAAGAATAAAGTGATAATCATCACGGTTACTCCAGTTCCTATTTGTGCAAAAATTGGGCCTGGACAAGCTCCTGTAATAGCCCACCCCAAACCAAATATTAGTCCACCAATAATTTGTCCTTTATTGAATGTCTTATCGTGAAATTCTATTTTCTCGCCATAAATGGTTTTGATATTAAATTTTTTAATTAAAAAAACTGAAATCGCACCAACAACAACTGCACTACCTATAACACCATACATATGGAACGACTGAAAACGGAACATTTCTTGAATGCGGAACCAACTGATAATTTCTGCTTTAATGAATACCGTTCCGAATAATAATCCTACGATTAGATATTTAATATTATGGTACCATGCGTGCTCTAACTGACTTTCGTTTACACAAACTGTATCTAACGAACGTGTTTCAAAATCTGTGTTTGGATCTATATTGTTCATAATTTAGTATTTAAAGTGAAAGTATATAAGGAAGAATAATATTAGCCATTATTAAACCGCCTATGAAAAAGCAACACGTGGCAATTAGTGAGGGTAATTGTAGATTTGATAATCCCGAAATGGAGTGACCACTAGTACAGCCACCAGCATAACGTGAGCCAAAACCTATCATAAAACCTCCCACCACCATCATTAAAAACCCTTTGATTGTGAATAGATTTTCCCAAGAGAAAATTTCTGATGGTAACATTCCGTCAATGTTAGTAATACCGTAAGTAGCTAATTCTATTCTTAAATCATCATTGATAATGATTGGGTTAGGATTGGATAAAAAGTTAAAAGCAATTAAACCACCTAACACAACTCCACCTATAAAAAACATATTCCAAATTTCTTTTTTCCAATTGTAATTAAAGAATGAAATATTTGCTGGTAAACAAGCGGCACAAGCGTGACGTAAATTGGCACTAATACCAAAATTCTTGTTACCTAAAATTAATAATGCAGGTACTGTAAGACCCACTAAAGGACCCGCAATGTACCAAGCCCAAGGTTGTTTGATGAATTCTAATATTTCCATAGTTTTAAATTTTTTAAACAAATTTGAACTATAAACAAGAATTCGTATGTGACATTTGTCACATAATACAAAAAACGCTTTTTAAAGCGCTATTTTTTTTCTATTTTATTTTGATAAATTACCTACAGCGCAACTCACAAAAGATTTTCCTTTGTGTAAAAGTGTGTTGTTTCCTTTTTCGGGATAACCTAAGTGGGATAATGCGTTTACAAAAACAACTCTATCTTTACTCGAATTGATAGTAATAGTATCTGTTTCTTTATTAATTGTAACTTCATCTACATTTTCAATTTTAAGTAATGCTGTTTTTATGCTGTTCATACAGCCACCGCATTTTATATTTTCGACTTCTATTTTATGTATCATTTTGTTTGTTTTTAATTATTCTATTCTTTACTATTTGTTTGTTCCACCTCAAAGCTAATTGGTTTTATGATCGAAAGTCAAATCACAAGTCACCACAAAGCAACTTCTTTACTTATAATATTCTAATTGATAATCTCCTATATGTTTTTCATTCTCTAAAATTGATTTTTTATGTTTGAAATAATTACCAATTCCAATTAAGAAAATAATCCCTGAAACTGAGAATAAAACTATTTCAATGATATTGCTATTTTCAATTTTCAATACATTTTGTAGACTTAAACCTGCAATTAGAAAGTACATTGAAGTTCTTAAAAATGATAAAAAAGTAGATTGATTCGCAAGTACTGTTCGTTGTAATGCCAATCTTTCTCTTAAAATTAAATCTTTGTTGATGGATTTTTGGTTGTTCATTTTGAGTTAGTTTTATCAAAAATAATTTTAATGTTTTCTTTTTTTGCTTAGAACCACAGATTGTCGAAAAAGTTATTCTTAATCTGGGAAAAATATATTAGTAAGAACTTTGCGAACTTGGTATTTATGAACCAATTCTTGGTTCTTGCCCACATCTATTTTAGAATCTAAATACCGTCTTGAAGATTTTTCTTCAGTTGGTTAAGTTCAAGCAAACACATTTAGCAAGAAAATCGTTTTGCAATACTAATTTTTATACAAATTTTCTAATATTGATCATAAAACCAAGATGAATTCCTTCGTGATAATTGTTAAAATTTATAGCTTCTTCAAATGTTGCCAAATGAAAACCGATATGGGTTTCGTAGGGTGTAAAGGCAACGAATTTTCCATTAGCATAGTCATCTTTAGTTTGTTGAATTAATGAAATTAATAACGCTTTTATTTCATCAACTTCTTCTTGCGTTGTAGTTTGAGTTGGTACTGAACCGTATTTGTATTTATTATGAAATTCTTTTGAAATTGAGACAGGCAAACCCGATAATCGATAAATTAATCCTTGTTGGGTTGTAATAATATGACCAATATTCCAAATCAAATTATTTTTAAATCCTTCCGGGATTTTATTCAGTTGTTTTAATGTATAATTTTCTAAAAACGCTAAATGTAGTTTACGATTGGTTTCCCAAATTTTGAATGCTTCTTGCATAGTTTATCATTTTAATAAAAAATAGTCCAATTCAAAACAGGCATCAATCTGTTTCAAACTGAACTATTTTTCGAGTTATTTGAGACTTATTTTTTCAATTTTGCATTTACATCTTCCCAGCTACCACCATTTTTTATATTTGTAAAACCGTTTTGTTCTAAAATAACTTTAGCTTGACTGCTTCGGTTGCCACTGCGGCAAAAGACAACAATGTTTTTTTTGTCTTTAAATTTTGCTAATTGATTTTCAATTTGATCTAAAGGAATATTTATTGCTCCTTTTACACTGCCTTGAGCAAATTCTGCTGTCGTTCTAACATCAACATAAAACGTTTCGTTTTTTGTAATTTGTTTTGTTTTTTGAGCAGTTCTACTTTTAGTCACAGGTATTTTATTTTGTGAATAAATTACAGTCCTCGAAAAAGTCATTACTAAAACAATAAAAACTATTTTAAATAAATTTTGCATCTTTTATTTATTGATTACATCATTTATATCTTGCCAAGTTCCTCCATTGGTAACATTTGTAAAACCATTTTGCTCTAATATATTTTTGGCTTGACCGCTTCTATTTCCACTTCGGCAAAAAACTACAATGTATTCTTTTCCCTTAAACTTATCCAAGTTTACAGCAACTTGGTCAAGAGGTATGTTTGTTGATTCTTTTACATTCCCCTCAGCAAATTCTTCAGGAGTACGAACGTCTACCAAAAATGCTCCTTCATTTACTAATTTAGCTAAGTTATCGTTAGTATTTCCACCAAATATATTATTGAAAATTCCCATATCTTATTTTTTTACAACTATTAGATTATACATTTAAAACTTTACTTTGACAAACAAAATCGGTTTTAGGAACAGTTGTATTTGCTATAGCATTGAAACCACCTTCAACTTCACTAAAGTTTCTGTATCCACGAGCTTGTAAAATAGACGCAGCCATCATAGAACGGTAACCTCCTGCACAATGCATAAAGAAATGTTCATCAGGATTGATATCTTTTACCCATTCGTTAATTGCAGCTAAAGGACGACTGTAAGCATCTTCTACGTGTTCTGCTTGGTATTCACTTTCTTTTCGCACATCAATAACTTTACTTTCGCCAATTTTTACTTCATTAGCAAATTGCTCAGCTGTAATTCTGTTTATTGTATCAACTACTAGACCTGCAGCTGCCCATGCTTGAAATCCATTTTCTAAATGTCCAATTAGGTTATCGAAACCAACACGAGTTAAACGTGTTACTGTTTCTTCTTCTAATCCTAAATCAGTTACTAATAAAATAGGTTGTTTTACATCCCCAATTAAAGCACCCACCCAAGGAGCAAAATCTCCATTGATCCCAATGTTTATTGATTGAGGAATATATCCTTTAGCAAAATCTCCATTGTTACGTGTATCTAAAATTAAAGCTCCGGTTTCTTCAGCCACTACCTCAAACTCGGTTGCTTTGATGGCTTTCATACCTTGATTAAAAACAGTCTCAAAACTTTCAATTCCGCTTTTATTCATCGCTACATTCATTCCGAAATAAGCCGGTGGAGGTAATAATCCGTCTGTCACTTCTTTAATAAATTCTTCTTCAGTCATTGTAGCACGCAAAGCATAATTAGTTGCTTTTTGATCACCAATGGTACCAACCGTTTCTTTACTCATGTTTTTTCCACAAGCCGATCCTGCACCGTGAGCTGGATAAACAATTACATCATCAGCCAAAGGCATTATTTTATCTCTTAAAGAATGAAATAACAATCCTGCTAATTGTTCTTGTGTCATTGACGCAGCTTTTTGAGCTAAATCAGGACGACCTACATCACCTAAAAACAAGGTATCACCTGAAAAAATAGCGTGGTCATTACCATCAGCATCAATTAATAAAAACGTTGTGCTTTCCATGGTATGACCAGGTGTGTGTAACACTTTTATTTTGATGTCTCCAATTTCAAAAACTTCATTATCTTTTGCTGAAATGAATTCAAAGTCAGGTTTAGCATTTGGACCATAAACAATAGATGCTCCTGTTTTTTTACTTAAATCTAAGTGACCTGAAACAAAATCTGCGTGAAAATGTGTTTCAAAAATATACTTTAGTTTAACTCCATCTTTTTCTAATCTATCCGTATAAGGTTGTGTTTCTCTTAGCGGATCAATGATTGCTGCTTCGCCATTTGATGTAATATAGTAAGCACCTTGTGCTAAACATCCTGTATAAATTTGTTCTATTTTCATAATTGAATTTGTTTTGGTGTTAAAATATGATGCAAATGTATCTGTCAAATTTATTAAAAATTGTAACTAATGTCACATAAGTCTTTTTTTTACAATAAGACTATTTTGCCTGTGTGAACATCATAACGCATTGATATTATTTGTGTTTTATGTTTTTTGATGATTGGATTGCTAGCAATAGTTTTTGTTGAATGCTCAATGTTAGCATTGATACAACCTAATATATTAGTTTCTTTTGAATGTAGTTTTTCTTCTTGCTTTTCTTCTTGCTCGTTGGAAATAGTTTCTATAATATCATCAATGTGGTTGTGGTGTTTTTTGTAGTCATTATTTTTATCCCCTATATACGCTTTGATTGCGCCACATTCAGTATGACCTAAAACCACAACTAATTTTGCGTCAAGATGTTCTACCGCATATTCAATACTCCCCATATCGATGTCAGAAATCAGATTTCCTGCGTTTCTAATTACAAATAAGTCGCCAATACCTTGATCAAATAGTATTTCTGGTGCCACGCGACTATCAGAACAAGTAACAATAACGGCAAAAGGGTGTTGCCCATTTTGATTTTCAAGAACTGATTTTTTATTTTGATGTGGATGAATGGTTTTTTCATCTAAAAAGCGTTGATTACCTGCAATTAGTTTTTCTATTGGTGTTTGGTTTGCTTCAATTGAAATTGGACTTTCTTCTTTCTTGCAACTTATTAAAGTTACTACAACTGTTATTGCTAAGACTATTTTTCTCATTTTACTTATATATATATTTTCAAAAGTAGTGTGTGAATTTTGTGAAATTTGTAACTTAAATCACATAACAAAAAAAAGAGATTGTTTTTTTAAACAATCTCTTTTAGAATATAAACAACTACTTTATTTATAACAATGTTGTTGGGCAAACATAATCCGTTTTTAAAAGATTGGTGTTTTTAATTTCTGTAAATCCTCCAATCACATCTACAAAATTATCCCAACCGCGTTGTTTTAAAATGGATGCAGCAATCATAGAGCGATATCCACCAGCACAATGCAAAACAAATTTTTTATCTTTTGGAAATTCAGCTAAATGATTGTTAATTTCGTTTAACGGCACATTTACTGCATCAATTAAATGTTCTGATAAATATTCACTTTTCTTTCTTACATCAAAAATTAGTGTTTCATTAAAATCTATTGTTTCCTCTAATTCTTTAGCAGAAATACGGCTTACTGTATCTAATTCAAACCCTTCTTTTTTCCAAGTATCCATACCTCCATTTAAATAACCAATGGTATGATCGTATCCAATTCTAGACAATCGAATCATACTTTCTTCTTCTTTTCCTTCTTCAGTTACTAAAAGAATTTCTTGTTTGATATCGGAAATCATTTCACCAACCCACATTGCAAAACTTCCGTCTAAACCAATATTGATACTGTTTGGTATAAATCCCTTTGCAAATTCAGAAGCCTCACGAGTATCAAGTATTAAAGCCCTAGTTTCGTTTGCAACGACCTCAAATTCTGTTGGATTTAGTGGCGATTTGGCTTTTTTAAGAACTGCATCTAAATTTTCATATCCTTTAATATTCATCAAAACATTAGCCGGAAAATACCCTGGCGGATTGGTTAAACCTGTTAAAACAGCTGTTACGAATTCGTCTTCTGTCATTTTTGGATTTAAGGCATAGTTGGTTTTCTTTTGATTGCCAAGTGTATCAGTAGTTTCTTTGCTCATCATTTTACCGCAAGCAGAACCAGCGCCGTGATTTGGATATACAATCAAATCATCTGACAAAGGCATTATTTTTTCACGCAAAGAACGAAACAAATGACGTGCTAATTTATCTTGTGTCAAGTCTGCAACGACATGTTGCGCTAAATCGGGACGACCAACATCACCAATAAATAATGTGTCTCCAGTAATTATGCCGTGTTCTTTTCCGTTTTCATCAATAAGCAAATAGGTTGTACTTTCCATGGTGTGCCCAGGAGTATGTATAACTTTTACTTTATATTTTCCAATTTCAAAAATTTGACCGTCAGTGGCAGATATAATTTCGTAAGCTGGTTTAGCTGTTGGGCCATATACAATTTTAGCATTGGTTTTGTTAGCTAAATCTAAATGACCAGAAACAAAATCAGCATGAAAATGGGTAAGAAATACATATTTAATTTTTGCATTATCTATAAATGCTCGGTCAATGTAAGGTTGCACTTCTCGTAATGGATCAAAAATGGCAGCTTCGCCATTACTTTCAATATAGTATGCAGCGTGGGCAATACAACCTGTATAAATTTGTTCAATTTTCATAATTATTATTTTAAATTAATACTAGAGTTTTTCTAAATGATAGTTGGACAAAAGTAACTTTGAATTATTATTTTCAGCATGATAATTATCATACGAGAACAACTTTTTTATCAGTAAATACAGTATGTGACAAAAGTCACAGGCAAAATAGCTTGAGGATTTTAGCTGTTATTAAGCATAAAAAAAACCACTCGTAAAACGAATGGTTTAAAGTGCAAGTTTTTAAATTTAATTATATAGATTTTTTAGCTAAATACCAATCTACCATTTCTAAATCACTACTTTTTCTTTCAGCTAAAGCTTCAACTGTTTTTGGAGCAGGAACAATTACTTTATCTCCAGGTTGCCAATCTAAAGGCATAGCTACTTTGTGTTCGTCAGAAGCTTGAAGTGCCAATAAAGCTCTTTTTATTTCTGCCATGTTTCTACCTACATTAAGTGGATAATACATAATTAAACGTACTTTTCCTTCTGGATCCATAATGAAAACCGCTCTAACGGCTGCAGTTTCGCTTTCTCCAGGTTGTAACATTCCGTATAGTTTAGAAACTTCCATAGAAATATCCGCTACTATTGGAAATTCAAATAATACGCCTGTTTTTTCGTGCACAGCATTTACCCAAGCAATATGAGCGTGAATACTATCAATACTTAAACCCATTAGTTTGGTATTGTGTTTTGCGAAAAATTCTTTTTCGTTAGCAAAACCACTCATTTCTGTTGTGCATACTGGAGTGAAATCTGCAGGATGTGAAAAAAACACAACCCAACTTCCTTTATTGTATTCTGAAAATTTTAATTTTCCAGTAGTAGTTACCGCTTCAAAATCTGGAGCCATATCGCCAATTCTTGGCATTAAAAATACTTTGTCTTCCATTGTAATATTATTTAGATTGTTAATTAATACTGCAAATTTAGGTTAGAGAAAAGCAATGGTTTGTGATATTTATCACTTAACATAAATATTTTCAATAGAATTTAAAAATTCAATAATAAAAAACTATTATACTAATAACTCGTATCGTCTAGTTTAACTTTCCCGTTAAAGGTTCTGTATAAAAAGAAAAAATACCCTGCCAATAATGGAGTTCCGATTACAACAATAGTTAGCATAATTCCTAATGATTTTTGCGAAGATGCTGCATTGTAAATTGTAACATTATACTTGGGATCAATGGTAGATAGTAATAATGTTGGGTATAATTGAATTGCAACAAGCATTAACAGGAACATCATTGTTATAGACGAGAATACCAACGCCAGCATGTACCGTTTTTTTGAAACCAATCTAGGTACATTTGCAACGGCTAAAAAAGACAATAGAGGCACTATAAAATAAACAGGATTTTCCCTAAAATTTGCCGTTACTTTAGGTATAAAAACTAAGGTGTATAATGTCATTATTCCGAAAGTGATTATGAAGAATATCATTGCTCTTCGCAGTAAAAAAGTTAATCTAGCATGCAATCTTCCTTCGGTTTTTAATAATAAGTAAATAGCTCCTTGCGTCATAAATAAAGCCAAGGTAGTTAAGCCAGTCATTATTGCATAAGGATTTAAAAAAGAGAAAAACACCCCGCCTTGGTAACTAAAATTTTCTCCTAATGGAAAGCCCTGTAAAATATTCCCAAGAACAACGCCTAATAAAAATGCAATCATAATACTAGAAATACTATATACAAAATCCCAAGTCTTTCTCCACCACAACATTTCTTCGGCACTTCTAAATTTTATGGCAGCGGCTCTAAGTATATTAAACATCAAAAACAACATAAATGGCACATACATTGCCGATAACATTGTGGCATACATTACTGGAAAACCAGCAAATAGTGCCCCCCCACCAATAACCAACCATACTTGATTGGCATCCCAAACTGGAGCAATTGCATTTATAGCAATTCTTCGGCTTAAATCCTTTTGAAAAAACAAGTGCCAAGCACCAGCTCCAAAATCAAAACCTTCGAGAATAGCATAGCCAGAAAATAAAAGTCCGATTACTAAATACCATAAGGTTGGATAATCTATCCCTAAAAAATATTCCATACTAATTGATTTTGAAGGTTTTTAGAACGATTGAAAATTAACAGGTTCAGTAAGTTCATCATAAGGTCCGTGTTTTATTTTCTTATTAACCATATAAATAAATAGTACTAATAGAAGTGCGTAAACTACGGTAAACATAATTAACGAAAACACAATTTGATGTGACGAAACTTCTTGAGAAAAAGCTTCATTTGTTTTTAAATGGCCATAAACTACCCAAGGCTGTCTGCCCATTTCGGCTGCAAACCAACCCACTTGATTGGCAATTTGTGGTAAAATTACAGAAAAAGAAAATATCCATAATAACCATTTAGTTTCAAATAATTTTCCTCGCCACCATAAAAAAGTTGCATACAATGTTAATCCAATAAGTAGCATTCCGATAGCAATCATTATATGATAAAATTGAAATACAGCATTAATTTGGCTTGGTCTATCTTCTTCTGGAAAACTATTCAATCCAGTAATGGGCGCTTTGAAATCTTGATGTACTAAAAATGATAATCCGCCAGGGATACCAATGCCAGTGACTTCTTGTTTTTCTTTGTCAACCCAGCCTAAAAGGTATAAATCAGCAGGAGCTGATTTATCGAAATGACCCTCCATAGCGGCCAATTTCGCTGGTTGATTTACAGCTACGCCATCCGCAGAACTATGTCCAGATACTAATTGAGATAATGAAAAAACGGTCGCTACAACTAAAGCAATTTTAAATGCCTTTTTAGATATTTTAGTATAACGTCCTTTTCGTAAATAGTAGGCGTGAACACTTAAAACCAAAAATGCTCCAGCTAAGAAAGATCCTTGCCAAGTATGCACTAATCTATCCATACTAGACGGATTAAAAACCATTGCCCAGAAATCGGTAACTTCTGCACGAGCATTTAATCCTTCCCCAACAATATGATAACCCGCTGGAGTTTGTTGCCAAGAATTAGCCACTACAATCCAAACAGCCGAAAACATGGAACCTAAAAAGACACCTATTGTTGAAACCAAATGAACCCAAGGTTTTACTCTATGCCAACCAAATAGTAATACACCCAAAAAGGCACTTTCTAAACCAAAAGCAAACAGACCTTCAGCCGCCAAAGCACTTCCAAAAATATCTCCTACATATCGAGAGTAAACTGCCCAGTTGGTACCAAATTCAAATTCCATTATGATACCGGTTGCTACACCAATACCAAAAGTGATGGCAAATAGTTTAATCCAAAAGCGTGTTAAAATTTCATATTCTTTTTTACCTGTTTTTAAGTAGAGACTCTCCATTATGACCATTATCAATCCAATACCAATACTTAATGGCGGATAGATATAATGAAATGCAACGGTGAAAGCAAATTGAATTCGAGCAAGAATTTCTACGTCCATATCCTTTTATTTTAATTATAATTATTTAATTAGCTTTTGATATTCTATCATTTATTTTATTAAAAAATCCCTTTCAACTTGAAAGGGATATTTCACATAAATTTACTTTAAATATTAAGCAGTTCCTTTTAGTATTTTGTTCCAATACAACCAAGGCAAAACTTTGGTTTTTAGTAACCACATAGTCCAACGTGGTTTTGCTTGATCGAAAGGGAAAGTCATTTTTGGTTTATTTGTATAATCAAATTCGGCCAACATTAACTTACCATATTGAGTAGGAATAGGACAGGCACTGTAACCATCATATGATGCCGTTAATGCTTTTTTGTCCATTAGTTCTAATAAGTTGGTTACAACAACTGGCGCTTGTTTACGAATTGCTGCGCCTGTTTTACTACAAGGTGCATTCGTACAATCTCCTAAAGCGAAAACATTCGGGAAACGTGAATGTTGCATTGTGTTTTTATCAATTTCAACATAACCTAGCGCATTGGCTTGGTCACGTAAAGGACTATTCTTAATAAAATCGGGAGCAGATTGTGGTGGAACCGAATGGCATAAATCAAAATTCATAGTAACTCTACTTACTGAATCAGTATCATTCCCTTCTGCAATACTGTAACAAGCTGCAGCAGATTTTGAAAGACTTTGTTTGACGAACTCCGTATTTTTAGTTTCAAATTCTATTGTTTTGGCATTGCCATCAATTGCAATTGTGTTGGCACTATAATGTACTTTGATGTTTCCGTTTAGTAACACTTTTTCTAGTGTAGCTTTATATTCTGGAACACCAAAAATAACAGTAGCTCCTGAGACATAATGTATATCACATTTATCTAGAATTCCTTTTTTACGCCAATAGTCAACAGCAAGATACATTATTTTATGAGGTGCACCACCACATTTTATTGGTGTTGATGGATTTGTAAATACTGCAGTCCCACCTTTAAAATTTTTAATCATTTCCCAAGTATATGGAGCCGAATTAAAATCATAATTGCTACTAACATTGTTTTTGCCTAATGTTTCTTTAAGGCCTTTTATTTTATTCCAATCGAGTTGAATTCCTGGACATACAATCATATAATCATATGTTATTTCGGTACCCGAGGCGCATATTACTTTGTTAGCTGTTGGTTCAAATTCTGAAACAGCTTCTTTTATCCAAGTAGTATTTTTTGGAATAAAGTCTTTTTCATTTCGAACTGTTTTGTTTACATCGAAAATTCCAGCACCCACAAGTGTCCAAGCTGGTTGATAATAATGTTTTTCTGAAGGATCTACAATCGCAATATTAAGACTGCTTCTTTTGCGAAGTAATTGCGAAGCTACAGAAAGCCCTGCATTTCCTCCGCCGATAATAAGTATTTGATAATGATTTGCCATTTTATATTTTATTTAATAATTAAAACATTTAATAATATTAATGAAAAATTTATAAACCTGAACCTATTGTCACACAACTGTTCTAATTAGGAAAAAACAACTCTTTGGTAATGATATAAATACCCATTACCAAAACAAACCAGCCAAAGGCAGGTTTTAGTTTTGCTCCGTCTATTTTTTTAGACAATGCAGTTCCGATAAATATACCGATAATTGCAAAAGCAGAGATTGTAATTAGAAATTGCCAATCGATTGCAGTTGCTTCACCTTCACCAAAAAATCCTATCAATGATTTTGCCGCAATGATAACTAAAGAAGTTCCAACAGCTTCTTTCATTGGTAATTTACTTAAAATCACTAATGCAGGAATAATTAAAAATCCGCCACCAGCACCAACTAATCCTGTAAGTATCCCAACTACTGCACCTTCAATAAGAATTAATGGATAATTGAATTCTTGCTCGCCGTTTTCGTCACTAGCTGTTTTATTATCTTTCTTGATCATACTATAGGAAGCTGCAATCATTAAAACTGCAAAAAGTAGCATCATTAAAATACTTTTGGTAACAACAAATTCACCTATGGTAAAAACTTCTTTTGGAATTGCAGGAACAATTAAAGCACGAGTTGTAAAAACTGCAATAATTGATGGAATACCAAAAACTATAGCTGTTTTAATATTGACTAAACCTTTTTTGAAATAACCAAAAGAACCAATACCGCTAGTTAATCCAACAATAAATAATGAGTAAGAAGTTGCTACAACAGGCTCGATAGCAAACAAATAAACTAAAACTGGGACAGTTAAAATTGAACCACCACCACCTATTAGCCCTAAAGCTACACCAATAAGTATTGATGCAAAATAACCTATATATTCCATAATTGTAAAATTTTATATTACAAATATTGGCAGTTTTAATTTTACAATTTGTAACTTTTATCACATAAGGGCTTTATTTTAAAAGCTCGATGTGATTTCGGTGCAATTTTAGTGTACCACGCTGTTCTAATTTTTTGAGTAATCGAGAAATCACTTCTCTTGATGTGTTTAATTCGTCAGCAATTTCTTGATGTGATAATTTCAAATCTAAACAACCGCAAGCATCTTTATGCCGCTTTAAATAAAATTCTAAACGTTCATCCATTGCTCTAAACGCAATACTATCGACTACTTCTAGTACTTCTTCAAAACGACTTCTATAGGTGCCAATCACAAATTCGTACCAACTACGGTGTTGCATCATCCACTTATCCATTAATGATAAAGGAACCATAACCAATTCTACATCTTCTACCACTTTTGCCATAATTTTACTCTGTTCATTTTTTGTAGCACAAATCATAGAAATTGCACACGCCTGTCCAGGTTGCAAATAGTACATAAAAAACTCTCCCCCATCTTCGCCTTCCCGATAAACTTTGATGCTTCCACTTAAAACCAACACAGTGTTCTTAATATATTGACCTGTTCGCATTATGACTTCACCCGCTTTAAATTCATGAATTACAGAATTCGTTTCGATGTCATTGACTAATGAACTTGAGAAAGAAGAAAATATTTTTTTGATAGATTGGTGCATTTTGATAAATTTTTGAAATATAAAAGTACTATAAAACTATTGAAATGTAGTTTAAAATACTAATATTCTAATTTATAAAGGAAAGCAAACTAGATGAAGTGGCTATCAGTAACTAATGCGACAATGGAGGTAATATGAATACTATAAACAAAAAAACCTACTGCATAACAGTAGGTTTTGTGACCGCGGCAGGGTTCGAACCTGCAACCCTCAGAGCCGAAATCTGATATTCTATCCAGTTGAACTACGCAGTCGGGGTATTTACGATAGTAGCTTCGATCCGTTTAGCTTCGCCTCGGGTCGAATTATAATTTACGAAATTAAGATAATAATTTTTTGACAATAGTCGAGATGGTTTTACCATCCGCTTTTCCAGCTAATTCAGCAGAAGCTAAGCCCATTACTTTGCCCATTGCTGCCATTCCTGAAGCGCCATGATCAGCAATGATTTTTGCGACTACAGTTGCTACTTCCTCTTCTGATAATTGAGCAGGTAAGAATTTCTCAATTACGGCTGCTTGTAACAATTCAGGTTCTGCTAAATCAGGACGACCTTGTTCGGTATAGATATTGGCGCTGTCTTTACGTTGTTTTACCAAACGTTGCAACAATTTAATTTCTTCGTCAGCACTGATTTCTTCTTTGGCACCACTTTCAGTTTGTGCTAAAAGCAAGGCTGATTTCACAGCGCGCAATGACTCTAATGCTAAGGTATCTTTGGCTCTCATGGCATTTTTAATTTCGTCCATGATTAGTGTAGCTAAACTCATATTTTTATTTTTTTTGTGTTTGAATTTTGTGAGCCAGATATAAAAAAAAGCAAAAAAGCTATTGACTATTACTGGACTAAGGCTCGCAAATTTAGAACAATTTACCCGAACTAACAAAAGATAGATTGCAGCGGAATTAGGGTAAAAAAACAACCCGAAAATCAATGACTTTCGGGTTACTCTTGGTTTTGGTTAGTTTGGATATTATTAATCTACATTATCATGCAAATACGAGTTGTTTGAACGCAACTGCAAGTCGTTGTTGCTATCTGTTCCAACTGATATTCTCGAATTATTTGCAGCTGTTTGATTCGTAGAAAGTTCAACGCCTAATCTTTTGTAGGCTGGTTCTTTTTCATACTCATCAATTTTTGACACGTTATTGTGAAATTTATAATTGAATTCTTTCAACTTTCTTCTTCTCTCATCAGCACGAGCTCTAAGAGTTTCTTCAATTGTCATTTCCATTGGAGAAATTGATTCAAACTCAGAAGCATTGATGGTTGATTCTTCTATTTCTTTCATGGTGATATTCAACTCTTCTGGAACTACTTCGGCTACTTTTTGAATAGTTGCAGCAGCTGCAAAATCGTGTTCTGTTTCCATGTACTCTTCTAATGAATGACGGATAACTCCGTTTTCAGCCACCTCAGTAACAGGAACAAATTGAATCGGATCAACTACATTGATATCTTTGATTTCATTGTCAGTCAATTCAAAAACCACTTTGTTTTCGTTAACCACTGGTTCTGATGTGAACAAAGGCAAATCGAAAGAGAAAGTAGCTTGTTCTTCTATTTGAACTGCTTTTGGCTGTGCCATTTCGATAGCATGTGCCTCAGGCGTTGTGAACGTAAAATCGATGTCATTGATTGGCGAAACGATCTCAAAAGTCACATCTAAATTTTTGATAAATTCAGACATTACGATCAAGTCATTTTCATTAGTTATTGGTTCGTAAGCTGCAACTACCGGTTCAGCTACTTCTGCAACCACTGGCGCTTCTTCTTCCAATAATTCAAATACAATTCTTTCTTCTGTAGCTCCTGGAGTTTCAGCATTTAAATCGAATGCAGGAACAGTAGAATTAGATAAGTTATGAGTGATTTTTTGCTCATCCTCTAAAGCGTGGATGATTTTTTTAGGCTCAGAATTTACGATTTCATTTTGTTGCTCCAAGTCAAAACCTGTAGCAATAACAGTTACTGCGATAGCATCTCCAAGAGATTCATCTTCACCAACTCCCATGATAATATTCGCATTGAAACCCGCTTCCGATTGGATATGATCATTGATTTCACCAATTTCGTCCAAAGTGATTTCATTAGTTCCAGAAACGATAAGCAACAATACGTTTTTGGCACCTGTGATTTTATTGTCATTCAATAAAGGAGAATCTAAAGCAGAAATAATAGCATCTTTCGCTCTAGTTGTACCTTCAGCTATTGCAGAACCCATAATAGCTGTTCCACTATTAGACAATACCGTTTTAGCATCGCGTAAATCGATATTTTGAGTATAGTGGTGTGTAATTACTTCAGCAATTCCTCTTGAGGCTGTTGCCAATACTTCATCTGCTTTTGAGAAACCTGCTTTGAAACCTAAGTTCCCGTATACTTCTCTTAATTTGTTGTTATTAATAACAATAAGTGAATCCACTTGTTTGCGCAATTTTTCAATACCAATTAAGGCTTGTTCTTGACGTACTTTACCTTCAAAAACAAAAGGAAGCGTCACGATACCAACCGTAAGTATATCACGTTCTTTAGCCAATTGAGCAATTACAGGCGCAGCACCAGTTCCGGTTCCACCTCCCATACCGGCAGTGATAAATACCATCTTCGTATTTTGATCCAACATTTTTTCAATGTCAGAAATACTTTCAATAGCTGATTGTTGTCCTACATCTGGATTTGCTCCAGCTCCCAATCCTTCTGTTAAGTGAACCCCTAACTGAATTTTGTTAGGCACTGCACTGTTTTGCAAGGCTTGTGAATCGGTATTACAAACAATAAAATCTACACCTTTGATTCCTTGTTTAAACATGTGGTTGATGGCGTTGCTCCCGCCGCCTCCAACACCTATTACTTTGATTACATTTGATTGGTTCTTTGGTAAATCAAATGAAATACTTCCAAATTCTGAGTTGCTCATCATTTTATTTGGTTTTTGCTATTTGTTATTAATTTTATACTGTCTAAGGCCAAGCCTTTTTATTCTGCGTTATCTAAGAAATCTTTGATTTTATCTACATACTTATCAAAAAATGATCTTCTAATTTGAGTTTCTGTCGACTTGTCTTTGGTTTCTGCTTTGGTAATTTCATCTGATTCTAATTCAGCTTGGACTACTTCATTGGTTTCCATTACTGGTGCTTTATAGACTGGCATTTCTGGGACTTGAGCCTGGTCTATTCTTACCGCACTCTGTGTTTTGTTTTCGATGCTATTCATCACTAAACCAACTGCGGTTGCATATAATGGACTTGATATTTCTTCGCTTGAATTGCCAGCTAAATGCTCGTTTGGATAACCAATTCTAGTATCCATTCCTGTGATGTATTCTACCAATTGCTTGATGTGTTGCAATTGAGATCCACCACCGGTTAGTACAATTCCAGCAATTAATTTTTTTCTAGGGTCTTCATGACCGTAGGCTTTGATTTCAACATAAACTTGTTCAATTATTTCCACTACACGAGCGTGAATAATTTTGGATAAGTTCTTTAACGAAATCTCTTTCGGTTCTCTTCCTCTTAATCCAGGAATAGAAACTATTTCATTTTCTTTATTTTCACCAGGCCATGCAGAACCGAATTTCACTTTCAATAATTCGGCTTGTTTTTCAATAATAGAACAACCCTCTTTAATGTCATCTGTAATTACATTTCCTCCGAAAGGAATCACTGCTGTGTGACGAATAATACCATCTTTAAAAATGGCTAAATCTGTTGTTCCACCACCGATATCAATTAAGGCAACACCCGCTTCTTTTTCTTCTTGGCTCAAAACCGCATCCGAAGAAGCCAATGGTTCCAATGTCAAACCTGATAATTCAATTCCAGAATCGTGAATACAACGACCCACGTTTCTAATTGACGAAGCCTGTCCAACCACAACGTGAAAACTAGACTCTAAACGCCCACCATACATTCCAATTGGTTCTTTGATTTCCGCTTGTCCGTCAATTTTAAATTCTTGAGGCAAAACGTGAATAATTTCTTCACCAGGAAGCATTGCTAATTTATTTACTTGATCAATCAACAATTGAATATCATTCCCTCCAATCACTTCTTCAGGGTTACTTCTGCTGATGTAATCCGTATGTTGAATACTGCGAATATGTTGTCCCGCAATCCCTACAACACAATCTTTTATTTTATAACCCGAATTATTTTCGGCTTCTTGAACAGCATGCTGAATGGATTGAATTGTTTGCGTAATGTTATTGACAACACCTCTCGCCACACCTAAACTTTTGGATTTTCCAACACCCAAAATTTCTAGTTTTCCGTACTCATTTTTCTTGCCGATCATGGCAACAATTTTGGTTGTCCCAATGTCTAAACCTACTGCAATATTCTCTTTTTCCATTACCTCTTATTTTGTGCAAATTACTTGTTGTGTGAAACGAAGGTCAATTTTTTTATATTTATACAAAGAACTATCTACAACTGCTTTTTGAAAAAATGCTTTATAATTTTGAAATTTAGCATCCACATTTTTCGCTCCGCCGAAATCAATTTGATAATCAAAATTTCTATTCAACATTTTTAAGCTACCATTAGGCATAATTTGAATGGCAATGATGTTTTTTTTCAAAAATTCATCGTCATAAATTTTTCGAAATAATTCAGCTAATGCTTCGCTATTTTGTTTGCGTATTACTCCCAAAACGAGGGGGACTCTGGCAGTAAAATTTGCCGACAACGGCATTGTATTTCCCTTGTAATCAATATAAAAAGAACGCTTACCATCGAAAACTCTTACGATTGGAGTCTTCTGTTTCACTACTGCTTTCAACACCCCGTCGATAGTTACAAACACCTCTGATTCTTCAACCATTTGATTCGAACTAACGGCTTTTTCTAATTTATTCAAATCTAATTTATCTTTTCGGATAGCTGAAGCGTCTGCATTATTTTCTATTAACAATTTATTAACCGTTTCCTGTTTAAGAAAACTCGAATTTTCTCCAACAAAAACCACTTTCGTTTTTGTTAATTTTCGGTTTTCATTTCGATTTGACGTAAACGAAAACAATACAATTACCAACCCAAACATGAGTACTAACCGAATAGTAATCCAATTAAATCGTTTCATACAAAGCTTTTTTTATTGAGGGTACCATTTCTCCTAAATCTCCTGCTCCAATGGTGACAATAATTCTAGAATCACTTGCTAAAATTGTCGGTATAAGATCTTCTTTGGAGACTAATTTTTTATCTTCATTGGTCATTTTGTTCATTAACCATTGGGATGTAATTCCTTCCATTGGCAATTCGCGCGCCGGATAAATATCCAACAAAACTACTTCGTCAAATTGAGATAAACTTTTTGCAAAATCATCCGCAAAATCTTTCGTTCTACTAAACAAATGCGGTTGAAAAATAGCCAATACTTTTTGGCCTGGATATAATTCACTAACTGCTTGGTGTACTGCATTTATTTCAGTTGGATGATGGGCATAATCATCGATATAGACCAAATTTGGCGTTTTAATTTGATACGAAAAACGTCTTCTAATTCCTTTAAATGAAGCCAGTGCTTTTGCAATCGCATCTGAGGAAGTTCCAAAAGTTTTGGCCATAGCCAAAGCCATCAAAGCATTCATCAAATTATGTCTTCCTGGTAATCCAAAATCGATATCTTTAATAGTTTCGGTTGGCGTTTGCACGTCAAAAACATAACTACCATTTCCCACTCTTACATTAAATGCTTTGTACACTGCCTCTTCGTTTACTGCACAAGTCACGCCTTCAATTGGCAATTCATTGGTAATAAACAATTGGCTTTTATCTTCAACTTTATTGGCAAATTCAACAAAGGAAGCTTCAATTTCTTCGCTTGTTCCATAAATATCTAAGTGGTCGGCATCCATGGAAGTAACACAAGCAATATTTGGATGCAAATGCAAGAACGAACGATCAAATTCATCCGCTTCAACAACGGTAACCGTCTTTCCAGTTCCAATTAAATTAGAGTTGTAATTTTCTACAATTCCACCCACAAAAGCAGTCACATCAGCGCCACTTTCAAATAGAATATGACCTAAAATACTTGAAGTAGTGGTTTTACCATGAGTTCCCGCAACTGCAAAACAATAGGTGTCTTTAGTAATAATTCCTAGCACTTCAGCACGTTTTTTTACTTGGTATTCTCGCTCTAAGAAAAAGTTCCATTGCGAGTGTGTTACCGGAACGGCTGGGGTAATTATGACTAACGTATTTTCAATGTAATACTCCTTCGGAATTAAATCAATTCGGTCTTCAAAGTGAATCGCGATACCGCTTTCAATTAATTCATCGGTTAACATCGAAGGTGTTTTATCGTAACCCGAAACATTTTTTCCGATGGTTTTGAAATAACGCGCCAAAGCACTCATTCCGATTCCTCCGATTCCTATAAAAAAGACGTTATGTATTTGATTTAAGTTCATATTTTCTTGCAACAAAACACCAATGTGTTCCGTTAATTATTTTATTAATTTGATAATCTCTTCTACAATAGCTTTAGTTGCATTAGGCAAAGCCAAGTTTTTACAATTTTGACTCAATTCCTTTTGTTTGTTTTCATTGGCAATCAAATCCGAAAAAGTCGACTCAAAAGCGGTATCCAATTCATTTTCTCTGATTAAAATAGCACCGTTTTTATTCGCAACGGATTGCGCGTTTTTTGTTTGATGGTCTTCAGCAACATTGGGTGACGGAATGAAAATTACCGGTTTTCCTACAATACACAATTCTGAAACCGAAGAAGCTCCTGCTCTCGAAATCACAATATCTGCTGCAGCATAGACCAAATCCATTCGCTCAATAAACGCCATAACTTGGACGTTTTTTGAATTGTATTTTTGATACTCCTCAAAATATAATTTACCACATTGCCAAAGTAACTGCACATCTTGAGCAGCAAAAAACTCCAATTCTTTTTCAATTAATTGATTAATGCGACGAGCACCTAAACTTCCTCCTAAAATCAAAATTGTTTTTTTATCGGGATCCAAGTTAAAATACGCCTGCCCTTCTGCTCTCTTTCCTTCGATTGCAATTAAGTCTTGACGAACTGGATTACCCGTTAAGATAATTTTGTCTTTTGGAAAAAAACGCTCCAAGTTTTCATAGGCCACACAAATTGCATTGGCTTTTTTACTTAATAACTTATTGGTAATTCCCGGATATGAATTTTGTTCTTGAATAACCGTTGGAATTCCTGCATTATTTGCCATTTGTAATAAGGGCCCGCTGGCAAAACCTCCTGTCCCAATGACTACATCCGGTTGAAATTGTTTTATAATTTGTCTTGATTTTAACAAACTACTTAATAGCTTTATTGGAAACATGGCGTTATCCAATGTCAATCTCCTTTGCAAACCTGCAATCCAAAGTCCTTTAATTGGATAACCTGCTTGAGGTACTTTTTGCATTTCCATTTTATCCTGTGCCCCAACGAAAAGAATATCGGCATCAGGAAAACGAGACTTCAATTCATTAGCGATAGCAATAGCTGGATATATATGTCCTCCTGTTCCTCCGCCGCTTAATATGAATTTGTATGTTCTCATGGTAAATGTACTATTTGTTTATTACGGCATCCATCGGATTTTTTGAACTGTCTTGAATGGAGTAATTGCCTGTTTCTATATGCTTATCGTCTGCTTCTAATTCTTGGTCTATTAATCGTTGAAGTGCTTCTTCACGTTTGGCCGCTTCTTTTTGTTCTAATTCGATTTCTTCTTCTTTCTTGGTTACATTAATAATAATTCCAAGTGCAAAACAAGTCATCCAAATGGAACTTCCTCCACTACTAATCAAAGGCAAGGTTTGTCCTGTTACAGGTAATAATTCGACAGCCACTGCCATATTAATTAACGCCTGAAATATTAAAGGAAAACCCAAACTAATGACGACTAATTTTCCGAAAAGCGTATTGGCCTTATGCGCTGCAATTACAAATCGGAAGAGCAGTAAAAGGTACAATCCTAAAACTCCCAGTCCGCCAACTAATCCATATTCTTCTACAATAATGGCGTAAATAAAATCAGAGGACGATTGAGGTAAAAAGTGTCTTTGCACACTTTTACCAGGACCAACTCCAGTAAAATTTCCAGAGGCAATTGCGGTTTTCGCTGCATTGATTTGATATTCGTCTTCTCCTTCTTTATCGGTTCCGTAATTTTCAATTCGACTAATCCAAGTATCTACCCTGCTAAAGAATTTGGAATCAGGAAATGTTTTTGATAAAGCCACAAAAATCAACAATCCTGCAATTGCCATTCCCATGATGTACCCAATATATTTCAATTGGTATTTTCCAACAAATGCAATCATAACCACCATCACAAACATTAAGGCAGTAGTAGAAAAATTGGCAGGCAAAATCAACATTAAAGTGATAAATACCGGAATCCATAGTTCAACAAAAGAAGCTTTAAAAGTTACCGGAGTTTCTCTTGTCTTTGATAAATACCGCGCCACATAGATGTATAAAATGATGGCTGCTATAGAAGAGGTTTGAAATGAAATTCCGATGAATGGCAATTGTAACCATCGACTGGCATTGGCACCGCCAATATTAGTCCCTTTAAACAGTGTAAGTGCTAAGAGTCCCCAAACGACTGGTAAACCTATTCTCGAGATTACTCTAAAATAATGGTAGGGCACTTTATGTACAAAATAAATAATCATAAAGCCCATGCCTAAATGAGCCAAATGCTTTACTAAATAACCTAGGGTATTTCCATCTCCATCTCGACCAAAAGCTAAATTGGTACTGGCGCTAAAAACTGGCATAAAAGAAAACAAAGCCAATAAAGCCAAGAATGACCAAATTACCTTATCCCCTTTTAAATTGCTTAGTAGCTGTTTGAGTTTCATATCGCCTAAAGTCTAATGAATAGTTTCCTATTATAAATTGTAAACTGCTTTTTTGAATTGTCTTCCTCTGTCTTCGTAATTTTCGAATAAATCGAAACTCGCACAAGCTGGTGACAATAAAACAGTGTCTCCTTTTTCGGTCATACGTTGCGCCATACGAACAGCATCGTTCATGTTGTCCACTTCGATCATCACATCGACAACATTACCAAATGCCTCAATGATTTTTTTATTGTCAACTCCTAAACAAATGATCCCTTTTACTTTTTCATGTACCAAAGACATCAATTCGTGATAGTCGTTTCCTTTATCAACACCCCCAACAATCCAAACTGTTGGCGTAGTCATACTATCCAGAGCAAAGAATGAAGCATTCACATTGGTCGCTTTCGAATCGTTGATGTATTGTACGTTTTGGATTTTCAATACTTTTTCTAAACGGTGTTCTACTCCCTGAAAATTAGACAAGCTCTCTCTAATGGTTGCATTTCTAATTTGCATCAATTTGGCCACAGAAGTCGCTGCCATAGCATTCTTCATATTGTGTTTTCCTTCTAACGCAATTGTTTCTGTTTCCATCAAAAATTCTTCGTGATTCATCATCTTTACTTCCATTTTATTATCTTTTATAAAGGCCCCTTCCGTGAAAACTTGGTTCAATGAAAAAGGAATTAATGTTGCTTTTGTTGTGTTATTTTGTAACCAATTGGCTATTGCTTCGTCTTCGGCATCATAAATCAAATAATCGTCTTCGGTTTGATTCATTGTAATTCTAAACTTCGAATCGATGTAATTTTCATACTTGTAATCGTAACGGTCCAAGTGATCCGGACTAATATTCGTTATGATGGCAATGTGCGGCTTGTAATCTACTATTCCGTCCAACTGAAAACTACTCAACTCTAAAACATAGGAGTCAAAATCATTATCGGCTACTTGCCAGGCAAAACTTTTTCCAATGTTACCTCCCAATCCTACATTCAAACCAGCTGATTTAAGCAAATGATAGGTTAACATCGTGGTGGTAGTTTTACCATTACTTCCGGTAATCCCTATCGTAATTGCATTGGTAAAAGGAGCGGTAAATTCAATTTCTGAAATTACTTTCACGCCTTTTTCGATTAACTTTTTTACAATGGGTGATTTATCTGGAATTCCGGGGCTTTTCATGACGACGTCAGCATTCAAAATCAAAGATTCTGTATGCGTTTCGTCTTCCCAAGCAATCGCATTATGATTAAGAACTTCTTTGTAATTATCTTTTATTTTCCCAAAATCAGACACAAACACATCGTATCCTTTTTGTTTTCCTAGAATGGCAGTACCCACCCCACTTTCGCCTCCTCCTAAAACAACTAATCTCATCTATCGTAGTTTTAAAGTCACTATGGACAAAATGGATAACATGATGGCGACAATCCAAAATCGTGTCACAATTTTACTTTCGTGATATCCTTTTTTCTGATAGTGATGGTGCAAAGGCGACATTAAAAATATTCTACGGCCTTCGCCAAAACGTTTCTTAGTATATTTAAAGTAAGCCACTTGAATGACCACCGATAAATTCTCAACTAAGAAGATTCCGCATAATAATGGGATCAACATTTCTTTACGAACAGCTATTGCTAATACCGCTATAATTCCACCAATTGTCAAACTTCCGGTATCTCCCATGAAAACAGAAGCGGGAAAGGAATTGTACCAAAGAAACCCAATCAATGCCCCAACAAATGCCGCAATAAATACGGTCATTTCTCCTGAATTTGGGATATACATGATGTTCAAATAATTGGAGAAAATGATGTTTCCGGAAAGGAAGGTGAAGATACCTAAGGCTAAAACAGAAACAGCTGAAGTCCCTGCTGCTAAGCCATCAATACCGTCAGTCAAATTAGCACCATTAGAAACAGCGGTGATAATAAAAATAACTACGGGTATGAAAATTAACCATGCCCAATTTTGGTAGCCGTCTCCTGTCCAGGCTAAAACTTCAGCATAATCGAATTCATTGTTCTTAAAGAATGGAATTGTTGTAGCTGTTGATTTTACTTCTACTGGCGCTTGTACCAAAGAAGTTATATTAGATTGCTTGATCACTGGAGAATTCGAAGCATTTTCTAAAACCGTAACTGCAGGACTAAAATACAATACCGATCCAACAATTATCCCCAATCCAACTTGACCAAACACTTTGAAAATTCCTTTTAAACCTTGTTTGTCTTTTTTGAAAATTTTGATATAATCGTCAATAAATCCAATTGTACCCATCCATAAGGTAGTCACAATCAACAAAACGATATAGATGTTATGTAATTTGGCAAACAATAACACAGGCAAAAGTGTTGCGAAAATGATAATCAAACCACCCATAGTTGGCGTTCCTGCTTTTTCATTTTGTCCCGCCAAACCTAATTCGCGAACGGTTTCTCCTACTTGTTGATTGCGTAAGAAAGTAATAATTCTCTTTCCATAAATAGTAGACAACAACAATGAAAGTAAAAAAGCCAAACCTGATCTAAACGTGATGTATTGGAAAACTCCCGCTCCTGAAACGTTTAATGTTTTGTCTAAATATTCAAATAAGTAGTATAGCATAATTCTCTATTTGTGGAGTTGTTCTAATAGTTCTTTTACAATTTTCATGTCGTCAAAATCATGACGAACACCTTCTATTTCTTGATACGTTTCGTGACCTTTACCGGCGATTAAAATAATATCATTAGGCTGAGCCAATTGGCAAGCCGTTTTAATAGCTTGTTTTCTATCGGTGATTGATAAAATTCTTTTAAAGTTTTGAGGAGCCACTCCTTCTTCCATTTCGCTGATGATTACAGTTGCGTCTTCATTTCGTGGATTGTCCGAAGTCAAAATAGCTTTGTCGCTCAAGTCGGATGCAATGCCTCCCATTACAGGACGTTTTGCTTTATCACGATTTCCACCACATCCCACAACCGTTATCAATTGTTCGTTTTTAGTACGGATATCATTAATAGTTTTCAAAACATTTTCTAAAGCATCTGGCGTATGAGCATAATCTACAATCGCAGTAATATTGGCCTCAGAAACGATGTATTGAAAGCGTCCTGAAACACTCTCTAATTCCGACAATAATCGCAATGCTTCCAAACTTTCCATGCCTAATTCAATTGCAGTCCCATAGATCGCTAATAAATTATAGGCATTAAAAGTTCCAATCAATTTTACCCAAACTTCATTGCCATTGATTTTTAATAACAAACCAGACAATTGGCTTTCTAATATTTGTGCTTTATAATCGGCATACGATTTTAAGGCGTAGGTGCATTTTTTGGCAACGGTATTTTGTAATAAAACAGGTCCGTTTTTATCGTCGATATTGGATAACGCGAAAGCTGTTTTTGGCAAATGATCAAAAAAAGATTTTTTAACATCGCGGTATTCAGCAAAAGTGGAATGGTAATCCAAATGATCGTGAGATAAATTGGTAAACACACCTCCCACAAAATGCAAAGCCTCGGTGCGTTTTTGATGAATTCCATGCGAACTCACTTCCATAAAACAGTATTCTACTCCTTCGGCAATCATCGTTGCCAAATACTGATTAATTGTAATCGAATCGGGAGTGGTATGCGTGGCTTTGTATTCCACTTCATCTACCATAATTTTTACTGTAGAAAGTAGGCCTACTTTATAACCCGCTTTTTTATACAATTGATACAATAAAGAAGCAATTGTTGTTTTTCCATTAGTTCCGGTAACACCTACCAATTGCAATTTTTGCGAAGGGTGATCAAAATAATTGGCGGCCATAACTGCCAATGCCGTATTGGTGTCTTTAACTTGAATGTAGGTAATCCCTTCAACAATTGTTTCAGGCAATGTGTCACAAACAATAGCTGTAGCACCTAGCTCAATTGCTTTTGCAATAAACTCATGCCCATCAGAAATCGTCCCTCTGATCGCTACAAAAAGATCATTTTGCGCAATTTTTCTAGAATCAAAATCGATTTTACCAATAGTAATTTCTGTCGAACCTTTAACCGCTTCGATAGCTACTTTATATAATATGTCTTTTAGGATACTCACGATAATTCTAGTACTATAGTTGAATTCTTTGCTATATTTTGTCCTGCTTGTAGTGATTGATTTTTCACCTTCCCAAAGCCTTTGATTTTTACTCTAATTCCTAAATTTTCTAACAATGCAATAGCGTCCATTCCAGACATCCCTTTAACATTAGGTACAGTGTTTTGTCTTTTGTGAGAAGAGGTGGTATACGAAGCATAGTCTAATTCTTGTTTCGGAATTTTTCTGTCTATTTTTCTAATTGTATTGGTAGAGGGAGCGTCTGTAAATATTTTTTGAGCAATTCGCTTAAATACAGGACCCGCCACATCGGCACCATAGTAGTTATTGTGAGCAGTGTTGGGTCTATGCACCATTACGATACAAGTATACTGTGGTTTATTTGCTGGAAAATACCCTACGAATGATGACGCATAATACATTCCTGAACCTGATTTACTTCCATAACCCATTTGAGCCGTTCCTGTTTTTCCTGCCATTGGAAACTCTTTAGTGTACAATGACTTAGCAGTGCCACGTTTTACCACATTTTCTAGTAAAGCACGTACTTTCTTCAAAGTTTCTGGCGAACAAACTTTTGGATTCATTACCTGAGTGTCGAACTTTTTAATAGTGGTATTCCATTTTTTAATTTCAGAAACTAATTGTGGTTTTACCATTACACCATTGTTAGCTACCGAATTGTAGAAGGTTAAAGTTTGCATTGGCGTGATAGTAATACCATATCCAAAAGCCATCCATGGAAGTGAAATTTTAGACCATCTGGCTTGTCCTGGTTTAGGGATTATTGGAGTTGCTTCTCCTTTTAATTCTAAACCAATTTTTTTATCCAGCCCCCAATCTTCAATATGTTTTATAAATTTAGAAGGGTTGTTTTTGTAATTGTTGTACACTGATTGTACCATAACCGTATTGGAGGAAACTTCAAATCCATGTCCTAAAGAAACTCTTCCCATTCCTTTATGAGAATCCACTACATTTTTTCCAAAATAAGTTACCACTCCTCCTCTGGCATCAAAAACAGTACTGGTGTCAGCTACTTTATCTTCTAACACTGACATTAGGTCTACTAATTTAAAAGTAGAACCAGGGTCATGCGCTTCTGTAATAGCATAATTCAATGTTTCATTATAAGTTCCATCACTAAGTCTGCCTAAGTTAGAAATAGCTTTAATATGACCTGTTTTAGTTTCCATAACCACAACACAACCATGTTCTGCTTCATATTCTTCCAACTGTTTCAACAACGCATGGTGTGCAATATCTTGAATGAATACATCGATTGTAGAAATAACATCATAACCATCAATAGGATCTACTTCATTAAAATCACGAATAGGTTTCCATTGTCCTTTCGCAATTTTTTGTTTTAAAATCTTACCGTCTTTTCCGTTCAAGTATTTTCTGTAGGCCCATTCAATTCCTTTCCCGTCAGGAGTACTATCTGGTTTCATTCGTTCGTAACCAATGGTACGTTCGGCAATTCTTCCAATAGGATATTCTCTTACAGGTTCTGGCTTAACGATAATACCGCCTTTGTTAGCCCCCTCTTTAAACAATGGAAAACCTTTGATTTTAACGTAGTCCGTGTAACTCAAACCGCGAGCGATTAAGAAATACCTGTTGTTTGTAGCTCTAGCTTTGCGCAAAGCTCTTTCGTAATAATTAGAAGGCTTACCAAGTAAGTACGCTAATGAATCCGCTAACGAATCAACGGTGCTTTGAAACAATTCTGATTTTGGAACAAAAGCATCAAATCGAATTTCGTAATTGGGTATAGAAGTAGCCAACAAACTACCATCTGAAGAGTAGATATTACCTTTATTGGCTTTAATTTCAAATTCTTTAACTGTTTTCTCTTTGGCTTTTTGACGATAATGATCCCCTTGAACCCATTGAATATTGGTCAATTTAAAGACAATAGCGACCGCCATCAAAAACATAGCGAAAGCCACAAGATAGATGCGATAAGAAATATGTTTATCTTCTACTGCCATAATTTTTCAAAAAAACCTTTTTCTTTTTCTTGTACTACTTTAATTTTCATTGGCGGAACCGTTGAAGGAAGAATTAATCTTGCTTCCATTTGTTTAGCAACAGTAGATTCCATTTTTAACTTCATTAATTCCGAACGTCTGTCCACAAACTCTGAACGCAATTCTTTTACTTCATTATTTAGTTCGGCAATACGAAAAACTTTTTGCTCATAGCGTTGTGTATTTGCAATCATCACAATAGCTAAACCGATAATAAAAACGATAAAACGCCAGTTTTTTATAGCATCCTCGTCTAGTAAAAATCGTGCTTTCAATATGCCGTACAATCCGTGTTTCATAACAAAAACTATATTTTTTCAGCTATACGCAGCTTAGCACTTCGTGCTCTATTATTCTCTTTGATTTGCTCGTTATTGGGAACTATTAATTTTCCAACCGTTTTAAATGGAACCGAAAAATTGCCAAAAAAGTCACGCTCTGGTTCGCCTTCAAACATGCCGTTTTTTACAAATCGCTTCACCAATCGATCCTCAAGAGAGTGATACGAAATAATGCTCAACCGTCCTTCTGGTTTTAAAATTTCCAACGATTGCTCTAAAAATTCTTTTAACACATCCATTTCTTGATTAACCTCAATTCGGATGGCCTGATACATTTGAGCTAAAATTTTATGGCTTTTATGAGCCGGTAAAAATCGGCTCAACACTTGTTTTAATTGTTCGGTATTTCGGATTGGCGCTTTCTCTCTTGCTTCCAAAATTACTCTTGCAATAGCAGGTGCGTTTTTCAACTCACCGTAATCCAAGAATACCCTACGCAAATTATCTTCATCATATTCATTCACCACTCGATAGGCACTCAAATCATTTTTCTGACTCATTCTCATATCCAATTCAGCATCAAAACGAGTAGAAAATCCTCTTTCGGCTACATCAAATTGATGCGAGGAAACGCCTAAGTCGCCTAAAATTCCATCCACCGCTTTAACGTTATGAAATCGTAAAAAACGTTTGATAAATCTGAAATTTTCATTGATAAGAACAAAACGATCATCTTGTAAAGCATTTGCTAAAGCATCTTCATCCTGATCGAAAGCATATAATTTTCCGTTTGGACCTAATCGATTTAGAATCTCTCTAGAATGACCTCCCCCACCAAAAGTAACATCAACATAAATACCGTCTGGATGAATATTCAACCCATCAACAGACTCGTGCAACAATACTGGATTATGATATTCCATTGTCGTCATCATTTACATTACCCATTACATCTTCTGCTAAATCTGCAAAATCAATATCCTCTCCGTTAATTGATTTTTCATACAACTCTTTATCCCAGATCTCTACAATATTGACTGCTGAAGAAAAAACAACCTCTTTTGAAATACTCGCAAAACCAACTAAATCTTTAGGAATCAATAACCTTCCCAAAGCATCAATTTCAACCACTTTTACTCCAGCCGTAAAGCGACGGATAAAGTCATTGTTCTTTTTAACAAACCGATTTAATTTATTGATTTTTTGCATCATTAAATTCCACTCTTGCATAGGATATAATTCCAAACAAGACTGAAAAACAGAACGTTTCAATACAAAACCATCCTGTAATGAGGAAGCCAATTGCTTTTTCAAAGGCGAAGGCATTAACACCCTTCCTTTAGCATCTACTTTGCACTCATATGTCCCTACGATTGTATTCAAAAAATTGTATTTAAATGATTCTAAGCAAAAATATAAAATATTTTACCACATTTTACCACAATATACCACTTTGTTAATAAGTTTCCCCACTTATTACCCAAAACCCTTAATTATTATGCGATCAGCAGATTAAGTAGTTTGCGAACTTGTTTATAAATTAGGTGCTTTTGTAAATAATTGAAACAGGAATAAGCGATTTTAACAAGAAAAAGGATTATCTTATTAAAAAATGACTTCAAAAATTAATATTTCTGTATTAAATCCTATATTTGTCAAAATTGAAAAATAGGGATCCGAAAAAATGGAAGAACACTATAAAAAAGAAGGAAAATACAGTTATTTTGAAGCCGGAGAAGGAACGCCAATCGTTATTCTACATGGACTAATGGGAGGCTTAAGCAATTTTAATGGAGTTGCCAATTACTTTTCTAACAAAGGCTACAAAATAATCATTCCTGATTTGCCTATTTATACACAAAGCCTTTTGAGGACTAATGTTAAGGCTTTCGCTAAATATGTGAAAGACTTTATTACTTTCAAAGGATTAGACAATGTCATTTTATTAGGAAATTCTCTTGGTGGACATATCGCTTTATACCACACCAAAATGTATCCCGAAAAAGTAGCCGGATTAGTAATTACAGGCAGCTCAGGATTATATGAAAGTGCCATGGGGGACAGTTACCCGAAAAGAGGAGATTATGAATACATTAAGAAAAAAGCAGAAGATGTTTTTTACGACCCTAAAGTAGCTACACCAGAACTCGTTGACGAAGTGTATGCCTCTGTAAACGACCGAATGAAATTAATCAAAACATTAACTATAGCAAAAAGTGCTATACGTCATAATATGGCAAAAGACCTTCCTAAAATGAAGGTGCCAACTTGTATTATTTGGGGTAGAAACGATAAAGTTACACCGCCAGAAGTGGGAGATGAATTCAATCGACTTTTGCCAAATTCAACTTTATATTGGATAGATAAATGCGGTCATGCTGCAATGATGGAACATCCAGATGAATTCAACAGCATTTTAGAAAATTGGTTAACCAATGTGTACCAACCTATTTCTTAAATCTGTATAAAAAACACTTATGAAAATTACTACTGCTGAATTTATAATTAGCAACTCAGAGGTTGATAAATGTCCGAAAGACTACTTACCTGAATATGCCTTTATTGGCCGATCAAACGTAGGTAAATCTTCTCTTATCAATATGTTGACTAATCATAAAAGTTTAGCAAAAACATCCGGAAGACCTGGAAAAACACAATTAATCAATCACTTTTTAATTAATAAAAATTGGTTTTTAGTTGATTTACCAGGATATGGTTATGCCAAAGTTTCCAAAAAAACCAAATCCATTTTTCAACAATTCATTACCGATTATTTTGAAACTCGCGAACAATTAGTGTGCGCTTTTGTTTTAATTGACATCCGCCATGAAGCCCAAACCATCGATATTGAATTCATGTCGTATATGGGAGAAAGCGAAATACCTTTTTGCATCATTTTTACCAAAGCAGACAAAATCAGCAAAGTAAAAATCGATTCGCATGTTGCCGCCTACAAAAAGAAAATGTTTGCTAACAATTGGGCTGAAATGCCAACCTATTTTGTAACCTCTGCAACGGAAGCAACAGGAAAAGAAGAATTGTTGAGCTATATTGACGAAGTCAATCAAGAGGTTTTTAAAAATCAAAACGAATTTTAATAAAGTATAAAAAACAACAAAGCCAAAACGAAATGTTTTGGCTTTGTTGTTTTAAATCATGGTAGATTATTTTATCAATTCTAATTTCTCGGCAAAATAATCGCAAAAATCTTTCATTGTATTGGTCATTTTTTCGTCATCTGTAGCACGATTAAAAGTATCTGACATCGCCACCAAAGTTTGATGGAAGAAAATTTTCATTTCATCAACCGGCATGTCTTTGGTCCATAAATCAATTCGCATTGTTTCTTTGGCTTTACTATCCCAAATAGACAACATGATAGCTTTTGCTTCCTCTTTTGCAATACCGCCATCATTAGCAGTCCAAAATAGTTTTTCTGGTACTCGATTGGAATCTAATTCAATTTCGAATTTAATTTCTGAAGTGATCAAATCTGACATTATTTCTTAGGTTTATATTTTGATTTTTCAAATAGTTCTTTAGCATTCATATTTAATAATTTTGCTAATGGAACCTCATTATTTTCAGCATAAGAACGAACAATTTGCCATCCTATCCAAGCACCAACTTGACCTGGAGATTCATTGTCTATTTCTAAATAAAATTTTGAAAATGGTGCTGGTGCAATAAAACGAGATGTTAATTTTGACTCATCACTATACAGCATTTCATTTTCTAAAAAGTAACGCCAAATATACGTTTCATTTTCTTCACACCAAGTAATTTCTTTTGGAGCATACCCCATTTTTTCGGCATCTGAATACGCTGGTAATAAAAGATCTTTTAGGTACAATTGTTTTCCATAATATACCATCTGGCTTAGCAAAGTTTTGTCTTTTCCGAAATTAATTTTAGTGGTGGCAAAACTCGAAACCACATCAGGCATCATTTGTCTTTGTTCAAAATTTTGTTTGATGTATTTAGGAAATTCATAAAAGCGATGGGCTTTGCCTAAATACAATTCCAAAGATAAAATGACTAAACTGTCTGCATAAATTGCTTTCGTATTGTAATCCATCTCGGCAATTACGGTAACAGCTTTTGGTGTTTTTGTTTTTGGAAAATAGTGTTTAATATGCTTGAAAAGCGTCACTAATTCCGAACGAACCGGCTCGATATCGCTGTATTTTTTTTGCACTTCGCTATATAGCTCACGCCAAAGAGGATTCTGTATTTTATTAGTCCAAACACTATCTGGCACCTCTTTAGGAAAGAAAATAGGAAACTCTTTTTTTATTTTTTGCAGCTCTTGGGGTTTAGATTCAAAAAATACTTGGTCAAACCGCTCCACTTTAATATCTAAAGGAATTTCTTCAACTGCTTTTTCAACCGCTGTCTTTTTATCACAAGACCAGAATATACAGCAAAATAAAAATGAATATAAATAGAACTTCATATCGGATATACAATGTTTATAAATGACTAACTGTTTTGAATATTTTTTTGCAAAAAACAATTAGTTACTCGCGATTTCACATTTATTAATTAAATTTGTTTCCAAAGTATCAGGAAAACAGATGGATTTCAAAATGGTTCTGCAAATATACATTCCTGCTTTTTTAATACCTAAATTATTATGTCGAAAATAAGTACTCTTCAAGTCGAAAAAGCAAATGAATTTATCGTTGATTGGTTAAAAACCTATGCTACTAACGCAAAAGTAAACGGTTTTGTTGTGGGGATATCTGGAGGCGTTGACTCGGCTGTAACTTCAACACTTTGCGCCCAAACCGGACTACAAGTAGTTTGTGTCGAAATGCCAATTCATCAGGCTGAAAGTCATGTCAGTAGAGCTAGAGAACATATAAGTCAATTAATGCACCGTTATTCTAATGTTTCTAGAGCCGAATCCAATTTAACTGCTGTTTTTGAATCCTTTAAAGAAGTACTTCCGACAGATACTACTGAATCCCAACTGAACTTAACTTTAGCCAATACGCGTGCGCGCATCCGAATGACTACTTTGTATTATTATGGTGGAATTTATGGTTTACTAGTTGCAGGAACAGGTAATAAAGTAGAAGATTTTGGCGTAGGTTTTTATACCAAATACGGCGACGGAGGAGTTGATGTAAGTCCTATTGCTGATTTGCTGAAATCAGATGTTTTTGCTTTGGGTGCATTTTTAAAAATACCAGAATCCATTCTTAACGCAGCTCCTACCGATGGATTGTTTGGTGACGATAGAACCGATGAGGAGCAACTTGGCGCTAGTTACGACGAACTAGAATGGGCCATGCAGCAAGATGAAGAAGGTAAAACAAGCGCTGATTTTTCGGGTAGAGAAAAAATTGCGTTTGAAATTTACAAGCGATTGAACACTAGCAACCAACATAAAATGCAACCAATTCCTATCTGTTTGGTACCAAAATCGTTGAAATAATACATTTTAACTGATTCGCAATTGTTTACGGTTTTTATTTATTAGTTTTACTGCTCCAAAAACAAATAATAATTCTTAAAAACCATTTTATGATCACAGTATGTGTCGCAGATAATTTCCCCGTGGTACACTTTGGAGTAAAATCATACTTTAAAGAGCATTCGGAAATATCTATAGTAGCCAATATTGGAAATTTTTCAATGTTGAACGAAATTCTTCAAATAAAAGAAGTTGATGTTTTACTATTAGATCTTCAATTAGAAGGATTGACTAGCATCTTTGAAGTAAAGACCCTGCTTAAAGAATTTCCGAAAACAAAAATAGTGATCTACTCCAATCTTACGGAACAAATCTATGCGCCCAATGCTATTAAAGCTGGAGCATCAGGATTTATTCATAAAACCGCAAAATTAGCAGATGTAGCTGAAGCTATCATTAAAGTGCAACAAGGTACCATAATAATGAACGAAAACATTAAGAAAAACCTTGCATTGATAGCCAAACAAAATAAAAATGAAAGATTGTACCGCAAACTTTCCAACCGAGAAGTGGAAGTTTTACGTTATTTAAGTGATGGCAAAAAAAACCACGAAATTGCCGAAATTCTTAAACTGAACGAAAAAACCATCAGTACCTACAAATTACGATTGTTAACTAAACTGAACGTAACTAATTTAGTTGACTTAGTAAACAAAGCCAAAACATTAGAAATTGTGTAAACAAGATTCAAGTATAAAAAAAACGAAAGCTAATGCTTTCGTTTTTTTTATATATAAGTGGAACGAATTCTTCCAATAGTTTCTGTAAGATTGACTTTTAGTTTGTTGTAATCATTAATCAGGACCTTTAATTCTTCTTGATCGGAATCGGGTTTTTCTACAAACTCACTCATTAAATCCAAAATCAATTTATTGATTAAATACTCGCGCATGGAAATAATAATTTCAGAAGTATGCTGACTCACCGTTTCTGATTTTTGTTTGACAAAAATATTTTGGTCATCCCATTTATGTAGCGTTACCCGTTCATCTTCCATTAAAATATCGGTAACTTCTTGTGCAAATTGATCGGGTAAATGTTTGAGGTAATTTTCAATTCCAAAATCTTCATTTTGCAAATAATAATTGATCAAATCGTTGAAAATAGCTCTAAACAATGGATTTGCCAATTCGACCTCGTCTTCTTGTAAACTCAAAAAAATACGTTGGTAGACTTTGTACTCTTTCTTTTCAACCACCTGTTCGATTTCTCCATCTGCATTAGTTTTCAAAAGCACATCTTCAAACTCTTCGATTTTGTTTCCATACAACAATAAAATCTCAATGATCTTGCGTTCCAAATGGTATAAAATATCAATTTTTTGAGCTTGAACTGGCGCTTCGTTTTTAACAACTTCAAAGGCTTTTTGTTCTTGCTTTTGCTTTTTTCCAACTTCGGCGATGTCTTTTTGCACTAATTGCGCCAAGGTACTCACCAAAACTTGTTCCGAAATGTCCATAATTCGAGAACATTCCTGAATGTATATTTCTCGTTGAATTCGATCTGGTATTTTAGAAATACTTTGAACCATTTCCCGAATCAAATCGGCTTTTTTGATCGGATCGTTTTGCGCATCTTTCATCAAAAGCGAGGCTTTGAATTGGATAAAATCCTTAGCGTTGCTTTCTAGATAGGTGACTAAATCATCGTAAGAAGTTTTCTTGGCAAAACTATCTGGATCCTCTCCATCAGGAAAAGCACATACTTTGACATTCATCCCCTCTTCTAGAATCAGATCGATTCCTCGAATAGAAGCGCGAAGTCCAGCAGCATCTCCGTCAAAAAGCACCGTAATATTCTTAGTCAGTCGATTGATTAATCGAATTTGATCTGGAGTCAATGCAGTCCCCGAAGAAGCTACAACATTTTCAATACCCGCTTGATTGAACTGAATAACATCCGTATAGCCTTCGACTAAATAACAATTATTTTGTTTGGCAATCGCTTGTTTCGCCTGAAAAATACCATAGAGTACTTTGCTTTTATGGTAGATTTCACTCTCTGGCGAATTCAGGTATTTGGCCGCTTTTTTATCATTGGTTAATATACGTCCACCAAAACCAAGTATTCTTCCAGACATACTTTGAATTGGGAACATGACACGGCCTTTGAATCGATCAAAAGGCCTATCCTCTTTAGGAATGGTTAATCCTGTGCTTTCTAAAAATTCTAATTTATATCCTTTTCCCAGTGCTTCTTTTGTAAAAGCATCCCAGGTTTCTGGAGAATATCCTAGAGCGAACTTCGCAATGGTTTCATTCGTAAAACCTCTTTCTTTAAAATAAGAAAGCCCAATTGCTTTTCCTTCTTCAGAATGTAAAAGCGTATTATGGAAATAGTTTTTGGCAAATTCAGAAACCAAATACATACTTTCTTTAATGTCAGTATTGGCTTTTTCTTTGTCTGTTTGCTCAGTTTCTTCAATTTCAATATTGTATTTTTTGGCTAAATAGCGAATGGCTTCAGGATAGGTAAAATGCTCGTGTTCCATTAAAAATGCCACAGAGTTACCACCTTTTCCAGAACTAAAATCTTTCCAGATTTGTTTCACTGGCGAAACCATGAAGGAAGGAGAACGCTCATCAGAGAAAGGACTAAGCCCTTTATAATTACTACCTGCTCTTTTTAATTGTACAAAATCACCAATAACCTCCTCAACTCGAGCAGTTTCGTAAACGGTATCAATGGTAGCTTTTGAAATCATAAAATGGGTAGCAAAGTGACAAATATACAAAGTTTCAGCTCGATTTATTCAGATTCCAAAATGAATTTTGGCTACTTAAATAAAGAATATCAAAAAAGAGAAGTTAAATTTTTAGCCTTAAAAAGAGTACTATTCCCAATAAAATTTTATTTTTATACCAACAATTGTTGTTTGCTTTGACGTCCCGAATCGGAATTGCAATCTACTACTGCAAATCAACCCAAATACTTCATGCCCTATGCCCTTAACAAACAAAACCATTGAATCTGTAATTCATTCAGAAAAATTTCAAGAAGAATGCCTTTCCATAATCACTTTTGCAGCTGAAATCTGCGAAATGAAACATGTGAATTTATCATATGTAGAAAACAATTCCACTTTTACAATTGCAAAAACAGGAATTGACAACTCCTTTTCATCAGAAAAACTTCAGTTATTAAATTCCGCTATTGTTCAGGAAAACAAACCAAAAGAACACTGTGATTCGGAATTTTATATGGGTTTTCCAATTGTATTTGGACAAGAAAAAACCAACGGAACAGTTTGCTTTTGGGATTCAAAACCAAAAACACTGTCTTCAATTCAACAAAAGACTATCGACCATATTGCACTTCAACTACAAAGCACTTTTCAATTACACGCACAAAATCTTGATACAGCTCAAAAAGAATTTTACAAACAAATTTTAGATCGTGTACCTACTGAAATTGTTGCTTTTGATAGTGAACATCGATATTTATATGTAAATCCTGCCGCCATTAGAAACGATGAGCTTCGTGAATTTATCATTGGCAAAGATGATTTTGAATATGCTATACATACCAATAGAAACAACCAATTTGCGCAAGAAAGAAGAAATCGCTTTTTAACAGCCACAACAACCAAATCTGTTATCGAATGGATTGATGAAATTGAAAAAAATGATGGTACAACTGTGTTTCACACTCGCAAATTTGCTCCGGTTTTCGATGAATTGGGTGAATTAGAAATGATGGTTGGTTTTGGAAGTGATATTACGGCGCTTAAAAAAGCCGAAGCCGATTTAAAAATAAGCAACGAACGATTTAGCTATTCTAGCCAAGCAACTTCGGATGCACTTTGGGATTGGAATATGATAACCGATGAGATTTTTGTTGGAGAATCACATGCCACACTATTTGGCCATGAATTTGAAAACAATACTATCACTGGATCCGCGTGCGAAAACTTTATCCATCCTGATGACAAAGAAAGGTATTTCAAACATTTCAATGAAGTTATCGCAAGCAACTCTAAAAAATGGTCAGATGAATATCGCTATCTCAAAGCTGACGGCAGTTATTCCTATGTCAGTGACAAAGCGATAATCATTAGAAATGAAAAAGGCACAGCCATTCGAATGATTGGAGCCATGGAAGACATTACGGATAGAAGAAATGTTGAAGAACAAAACCGTTTGTTAATTGAAGAAAACAATCAAAACAAAAATATCCAACTCAACGAAGCTAAAAACATGTACCGCCTTTTAGCGGATAACACAGTCGATTTAATTTGTTTACACAACTTAGATACCACTTTTGAATACATTTCGCCTTCCATAAAAAAACTAACGGGCTATACCCCCGAAGAACTCATTGGTGAATTCCCTATGAATTTTGTCCATCCTAAAGATTTAGCAACAATTCAGAAAAGCTATGGGAGTTTCATTACTGAAAAAGAAGATGACAATGCACATGTAGAGGCGCGTTTTAAAAATAAAAAAGGAGATTATATATGGTTTGAAATCAAAGCCAAAATCGTAAAAGAAGATGGAAAACCGGTAAGTTTCCAAACTAGTGCGCGAGATATTACTCAAAAAAAAGAAGTTCAATATGCCATGAAAAAAGCATTGGCACAAGAACGGGAGTTAAATGAATTGAGAACCAATTTAGTGTCCACTATTTCGCATGAATTCAGAACACCCATGACCACCATTAGAACTAGTGCTGAGCTCATTGAAATGTATATTGAAGGACATAATTTTGTTCATTCTGCTCAATTGCAAAAAAGAATTAATACTATTACGGAGGAAATTGACCGAATTGTAGAGTTAATGAACGCCGTACTTACTATATCGAAACACGATGCTGGTAAAACAAATTTCAAGCCCGTCGCATTTGACTTACAACAAATTTGTTTAGGTGTTATTGAAACCAGTTATTCGCATCAAATGGATGGTCGAAAAGTTCAAACCCATTTTGAAGGAGACAATTTTACGGTTTTTGCCGACAAAAATTTAATGGAATATTCGCTATTCAACCTACTGAATAATGCCTTTAAGTATTCGGAAGGATCCGGTGATATTGTTTTGAATTTAAAATCAACCAACAATCAAATCGAAATTCAAATCATTGATTTTGGCATTGGCATCCCTGAAAAAGACATTCCTAAATTATTCAACACCTTTTTTAGAGCAAGCAATACCGAAGGCATTCAAGGTACTGGTTTAGGTCTTTATATTGTAAAAACGTTTACTAATAGAAACTCTGGTACAATTAAAGTAAACAGCGAACTAGGTAAAGGAACTCAAGTAAGTCTTCATTTTCCACTTTTTAAATCGTGATAGTATGAAAAAAATAGTAATCATTGATGACGAAATCAAATTAAGAGAAGCCATCGTAGAACTGTTTTCATTTATTGGATACCAAATTATAGAAGCCCATGACGGTTTAAATGGATTTGATCAAGTACAATTACATCGTCCTGATCTTATTATATGCGATGTTATGATGCCTAAATTGGATGGATACGGATTTCTGAAAAAACATTTAGCTTCAGAACTAGCTAGCATCCCAGTTGTTTTATTGACAGCAAAAACCGAAGAATTAGATGAAATAATCGGAAAAGGTCTTGGCGCAAAAGAATATATTAAAAAACCATTTACATTTCAAGAACTAAAACGAGTAGTAGAAAAACATATTTAACCAAATAGTTTTTGAAAAAAAAGCAGAAATAAGTGTGAGGATAATTTGAAAAAAGGAGTGATTTTTTGAATCTTACCTAAAGCAGCCTGCTTTAACTTTAATGTAATCATAAATTCATTGCCCCCAATAAATTTTCTGAACAGACTGCCCGGTAAGAAAGATCCCAAATCTTATTTCAAATGTAAATCAAGTATTTTTATTTCAATTTGTTTTAATTGATAAGTTAAAAAAAATTACTAATAATTTAATTTTTTTTAGGCGCTATTTTTAATCCGAAAACCAAGGAAGTATGAATCTATTGGTATAGAAAATTAAATAGAAATATAGGAAAATTAGCTCGGAGATTGGAAGGTAATTAACTACTAAATTGAGCCACTTGAACTGATTTAATATAATCGCGAGGGCTCATTTTACAATACGCCTTGAAACTAGTAGAAAAATAAGAAAAAGAGGCGAAACCAGTTTCATCTACTAAGTATTGAATATTTCTTTCTCCTAAATGAATCAATTTCATAGCATACTGAATTTTAAACTCTCTAATATATTGGCTAATATTTTTATTTGTAAGTTTTCGAATTCTTTTATCTAAAGTCGACTTACTAATAAACAGATTCTTAGATAACTCGTCTAAATCAGGTCTTGTTTTGATAGCTTTTAATAGTAACTCGTTTAAAGACGTAAGGAAATCTTTCTCAGATAACTTAATCGTTACCTTTGAAAAAGGATCAATCCCAAAGTTTTTTTCTATGTTTTTTCTTAACTCCAAAACATTATTTACTTTAAAAATCAATTCTTTAACCTTGAATGGTTTCATTATATAATCATTCACACCCAACTCTAATTGTCGCAATTTTGTTTCATCATCTACATTTGCAGTGATAATAATATAAGGTACTGTTGTGAATTTTTTATTTTTACGAATTTGAAAAAACAATTCTCCCCCGTTCATTTTAGGCATCATTAAATCACTAATAATCAAATCCGGAATATTTTGAGTAAGATAGACTAAAGCTTTCGTGCTATCATCAAACCATGTCACCTCAAAATTATTCAATTGCAACAATTCTAGGATTGAGTTTCCTAATGCTGCATCATCTTCAATTAATACTATTTTTTGCTTTTGAATTTTCACAATACGAATTTAGCACTTTAAATTTTAAATTATTCGTATTTTATTTAAAACACTAGCATTACTTACAATTAACAGTTACTAATTATAAATTATCAAGCTATTATAGCGTATATCAGTGGTACGGGTCATTTAGAAAAAATTATATTTTTCTTTCAATGACATAATTGACCATCAAAATTAAAGCCTCTTTGAAGGGTGAATCGGGATAATTTTTTAATAATTGTAATGCTTCTTGTTGGAATTGAAGCATTTTCTGTTCGGCATAAGCCAATCCATTGTTGTTCTTAACAAATGAAATCACTTCTTTAACGCGTTTCTTGTCTTTGTTATGGTTTTTTATAGAATTGATTAACCAACTTTTTTCTTTTGAAGTACAAGTATTTAAAACATGAATTAATGGCAAAGTCATTTTTTGCTCTTTAATATCAATTCCCGTTGGTTTTCCAATAGCATCATCGGTATAATCAAACAAATCGTCTTTGATTTGGAACGCCATTCCAATAAGTTCCCCAAAGCGATGCATGTTGTTTACTTGTTCCTCGTCCTCTATCACAGATTGGGCTCCTAGTGCACAACAAGAAGCGATTAAAGTCGCTGTCTTTTTTCGAATAATTTCGTAGTATACCTCCTCGGTGATATCTAATCTTCGGGCTTTTTCAATTTGTAGTAATTCACCTTCACTCATTTCGCGAACGGCAACCGATATAATTTTAAGTAAATCAAAATCGCCATTGTCAATCGAAAGCAACAATCCTTTAGAAAGCAGATAATCTCCAACTAAAACGGCAATTTTATTTTTCCAAAGTGCATTTAAAGAGAAAAAACCACGTCGACGATTACTATCATCCACCACGTCATCATGAACTAATGTTGCCGTATGAATCAATTCAATCACACAAGCGCCGCGATACGTTCGCTCATTTACATTCCCTCCCGAAACCATTTTGGCAGTCAAGAAAACAAACATAGGTCGCATTTGTTTCCCTTTTCGATTGACAATATAATAGGTAATTCGGTTTAACAACGCTACTTTAGAGGACATCGATTCATAGAACTTTTTTTCAAAAAGTTCCATTTCGGTCAAAATAGGCTGTTTTATTTGAGAGGTAATATTCATTGACTCCAAAGATACAAAATGATTAATTTTTTAAAGCCAATCCAACATTAAATTAAGTATATCATTAGGATTTATTTGCCAATTGTCCACAAGCGGCATCAATATCTTTTCCGCGACTTCTTCTCACTTTGACCACAATTCCAATCGCTTCTAATCCTTTTATGTAAGCCGCAATAGCTTCTTCTGAAGCTTGTTGAAATTCGCCATCATCAATCGGATTGTATTCGATAAGATTTACTTTACAAGGAACGTATTTACAAAACTTCACCAACGCATCTACCGAAGCTTTGTCATCGTTGATTCCTTTCCAAACAACATATTCGTAAGATATCTTACTTTTGGTTTTTCGGTACCAATATTCTAGCGCTTCACGCAAATCAGCCAATGGAAAGTTTTCGCTAAAAGGCATAATACGAGAACGGATTTCATCAATTGCCGAGTGCAACGAAACGGCCAATTTGAATTTAACCTCATCATCTGCTAATTTTTTAATCATCTTGGGCACACCCGAAGTAGAAAGCATGATTCGTTTAGGAGACATGCCTAAACCTTCTGGCGAGGTTATCATATCAATCGCTTTGATGACATTATTGTAATTCATCAAAGGTTCTCCCATTCCCATAAAAACAATATTGGATAAAGGGTGGTTGTAATACAAACGACTTTCTCTATCTATAGCGACAACTTGGTCGTAAATTTCGCCTGGTTCCAAATTTCGCATGCGCTTCAAACGAGCAGTAGCACAAAAATTACAATCCAAGCTACATCCCACCTGACTCGAAACACAGGCCGTAGTTCTGGTTTCTGTTGGAATTAAAACCGATTCTACAATCAATCCGTCGTGTAACCGTACAGCATTTTTAACCGTACCATCTTCACTACGTTGCATCGTGTCCACTTTGATATGATTGATTACAAAGTGTTCTTCTAACATTTGACGGGTTGGCTTAGCCACATTGGTCATATCGTCAAAAGAATGCGCTCCTTTGCTCCACAACCATTCGTACACTTGGTTGCCACGAAAGGCTTTGTCGCCATTGGAAACAAAAAAATATCGCAATTGTTCTTTGGATAAGGCGCGTATGTCTTTTTTCTCGATTTGCATGGTGCAAATTTAAGGAGTATTTGTCGATTTATTTCATCAATTAGTATAAATGCTCGTATGGGATTTGATAATTTGATAACTTTGCCCCAATCGAAAAAACTATCCAATGCACTTCATTTCACAAGAACTCGAAGATTATATCGAACAACATTCTCAAAAAGAACCGCAACATTTAGCGGCTTTAAACAAAGAAACTTACCAAAAAATTTTGTTGCCAAGAATGCTAAGTGGTCACTTTCAAGGACGTGTTTTGAGTATATTATCTAAATTAATTCGCCCAGTAAATATTCTTGAAATCGGAACTTACACAGGTTATTCCGCTTTGTGTTTGTGTGAGGGAATGCAAGAAAACGGACAATTACACACCATTGACATTAAAGAAGAATTGATTGGTTTTCAGCGGAAACATTTTGACAAATCACCTTGGGGCAAGCAAATCGTGCAGCATTTAGGAGAAGCTATCGACATTATTCCGGGGTTGGATTTGAAATTCGATTTGGTTTTTATTGATGCCGATAAAGAAAACTACATCAATTATTTTGAAATGATCGTTCCGAAAATGAATAAAGGCGGAATCATTTTATCGGACAATGTGTTGTGGAGTGGCAAAGTTTTAGAACCGCTTCAAAAAAATGATTTAAGCACTAAAATTCTTTTAGAATACAATCAATTGCTGAATAATGACCCAAGAGTAGAAACCATTTTATTACCTATCCGAGACGGATTAACGGTTTCAAGAGTTCTTTAAAACGTATTTTTGATGCAATTTGTAGGCTATATATCCAAAGCTAGCACCAAACAAATAACCCGTCAAAATATCCAATGGATAATGTAGTCCTAGGTAGATTCGGCTGTATGCAAAAATCAAAGGAAACAAGAAAACCAGAGAAGCATAACGATAATACTTTTTTAAAAGCAGGAATAAGAACGTCATGGTTGCCATTGAGTTAGCGGCATGACCTGAAAAGAAACTAAACGAATTACTCGGTTTAACCAATCGAATAATGGTGTTAATTTCTGGATTATTACAAGGTCTTAAACGTTGAAACGTGACTTTAAATAAATTGGTTGTCTGATCTGTTACAATCAATAAAAGCGTAATAAACAAGAGTAAATAAAGCGTTGATCTAACACCTATTTTTTTATAAATCAAATACAAAAGCAATACAAAAAAGGGAGTCCAGTTAGATTGTTTGGTAATAAAAAGCCAAAGCCCATCGAAAGTGGTGGAGCCTAAACCATTTAAAAAAACTAATAGTTGAATGTCTAACTGAAGTACTTTTTCAAGCATTACATTTGGCGTTTTATTGGTCCTTCAACCTCTTCTTCTTTTGCTACAGCAACACCTTCTGTTTTGTTTTCTTCAACAGAAAGCCCATTTTGTACTTGCGTTATTTCAGAAGTTACCGTGGTAGAAAAATCAGTTATAGTACTGGTATCACCTAATAGATTTTCTTTCGCTTTATCAATTTCAGCAGTGATATTTCCAGTCAAATCAGCTAATGATTGTTTATCAAATCCATTGGCTTCAGCCCCTTTTTGGATTTCAGATTTGATATCGTTTGTCGCGTTTTTAATTTGCGCCATTGTTTTACCAACAGTACGTGCTATTTCAGGAACTTTATCAGAACCAAACAGCATAAGAACAATAAACATGATGAAAATTAATTCACCTCCACCTATTCCAAACATAATTAATTATTTTTTCTTGGTCACAAATATACCAAATTTCAAGACGGTCTATTTTAAAATTATCATAAAAAAATAAAGGCTCCATTCGGAGCCTTTATTTAAATTTAAGTTATTCAAATTTTGATTTTACCTCTTGTTTTGGCCAAGTGTTATTGGTAACATCAATATCTGCAGTTTCTAATTTTGGATCTATTTGTATTTTCTTTACCGCTTTATGAGTAGCAAATACTTTTCGAGCCGTATCGTTATTTTTTCTCCAAATTTGCGCTGGATATTTGAAGCTTTCCGTTGAATCATCTTCATAAGTCAATTCAACTAAAATTGGCATTATCATACCTCCTGGTTTGTTAAACGTCACTTCGTAAAAATAGTTTGGCGCTTTCAAATTGGCTTTTTCTTCAGCAGATAGATTTTGATCTACATAGTCAGATAACAATTTAACGTCTTCGATTTTTAGCGCTTTTTTATCTTTTGGATTCAACTCTGCATTTTGTCCTGAAACCAAATACACAAATGGTCCTTTATCTAAACCAAAACGCCCTTTTCTAACTTTCACGTCTTTTAGATCTGAAGTAGCTGTTTCAGAAACATAATATTGTTTCACGTCTTCCAATCCAATATCAACAAAATCAGTGGAGTAAAACCAACCTCTAAAGAACCAATCCAAATCAACTCCTGAAGCATCTTCCAATGTTCTGAAAAAGTCTTCTGGTGTTGGGTGTTTGAATTTCCAACGGTTAGCATACACTTTAAACGCATGATCAAACAATTCGCGACCCATGATAGTTTCTCTCAAAATATTCAATCCAGTAGCTGGTTTCCCATAAGCGTTATTACCAAATTGATAAATATTTTCCGAATTAGACATGATTGGCTCTAAGAATTTTTGATCACCACTCATATAAGGCACAATATTTTTGGCTGGTCCACGTCTTGAAGGGAAATTAGTGCCCAATTCTTGTTCGGCCATATATTCCATAAAAGAGTTTAATCCTTCATCCATCCAGGTCCATTGACGCTCATCTGAATTTACGATCATTGGGAAAAAGTTATGTCCAACTTCATGAACAACAACTCCAATCATTCCGTTTTTCACTTGCTCACTTGTCACACCGTTTTCATCAGGTCGTCCAAAATTCCAACAAATCATTGGATATTCCATTCCTTGATCTTCTGCCGAAACAGAAACTGCTTTTGGATACGGATAATCAAAAGTATGAGAAGAGTAACTTTTTAAAGTATGCGCCACAGTTCGAGTAGAAGTCTCTCCCCATAACGGATTCGCTTCTTTTGGATATACTGAAGTAGCCATAACGGTTTTAGTACTTAATTTTACCGCCATAGCGTCAAAAATAAATTTTCTTGAAGAAGCAATTCCAAAATCTCTTACATTTTTAGCACTAAATTTCCATGTTTTTTTCTTGTCTGAAAATCCTTTTTCAGCTGCTGTTGCTTCTTCTTGTGTCACAATTACAACTGGTTTATCAAATGTTTTTTGCGCTAATTCGTAGCGTTTCAATTGAGTAGGTGTAAATACTTCAGCACGATTCGTTAGTTCTCCTGTTGCTTCAATAATGTGATCTGCAGGAACTGTAATGTTTACATCAAAATTTCCAAAAGGCAAGGCAAACTCTCCGCTACCCCAGAACTGCATATTTTGCCAACCTTCTACATCATTATAAACTGCCATTCTTGGATAAAACTGAGCAATTACATAGATTTTATTACTGTCTTTTTCAAATGCTTCGTAACCAGAACGTCCACCTTCTTTTCTGTAATTATTGATGTTGTACCACCATTTAGTAGAAAAGGTAAATGTCGAACCGGGTTTCATTGGTACCGGTAAATTGATACGCATCATGGTTTGATTAATAGTGTAAGACAAAGGCGCACCTTTTACATCTTTTACATACTCAATATGAAAACCACGATCTGGTTTTTGTCTCAAATAATCTGAAGCAAATTTATCTGCTGGCAACACCTGATCTATTCTTTGGCTTTCTGCCAAAGGCGTCTGAGAAGTTTTAGCTTGTTGATTTTGATCCAACTGCACCCATAAATACTCTAAGGTATCCGGTGAATTATTAGTGTAGGTTACTGTTTCAGCACCCATTAATTTTGAATTCTTATCGTCTAATTCAATGTCTATTTTATAATCGGCTTGTTGTTGATAATAGGCTGGACCAGGTGCCCCTGAAGCCGAACGATACATGTTAGGCGTAGCCAACAAATCGTACATCTGACTGAATTTATTAGTATCGTACTTTCCGGTTTGTTTCGGAGCTACGGTAGCAGGCTTCTCTTGAGCCATTGCCATTACTGGTAACAGTAATAAAAATGCGATTTTTTTCATTTTGAGGAAATTTAGCTTGTGAAAATACTACTTTTTAACAAATAGTAGAATTAGATTTAAAATTTTAACACTTCTGTTTTGTTTGAAGTAGTGAAAAGAAAGGATTTCTTTTCACCAAATGCATTAAAATGTAAGATGTTTTGTTGTTCAGAATTCCAATGCGTTAAAAGTGTATTGTTAATTTCTGCTGTTTGTAGTTTAGCAACCTCTGTAACTCGACAATAGCAAATCAATACATCTCCTTCTACATCTTTACTCATAAAAACAACAGGTTTTGTTTGACCGTTTACTTTGATAATCAAATTCTCGTTAAAATATTTTTTAAGTAAATTCAAATCTTCTACGGTTTCTTTTTCTAAACCTAAATTGGTTTTTTTACCATATTTTTTCTCAAGAGCTAGGTTCAAATCGTCCATAAATATTCGGGATGTAATTTGAAGCATCTTTTTTTCTGGAGCATAATTGACCTGAAAAATAGCCATATAAAACTTATGGATTTCAAAAGCTGATAGACTACAAAATACCAATGCGAGAAAAGCGACTACAACTGTTTTTTTCATCTTTCAAAAATAGGAATTGTTTTGATATTAGCATTAAAATTTGATAGCAAAAGATGCTATTTGGTATTTTGGGGAGTAATGATTTGAATGTATTGTGTGGCTAATTCACTCATCAAAAATTCTATGGAAGTTCGGTTTTTGGTTTTTAAAACTCTAGTAAATTTTGGATTTTCTACCGCAAAATACATAAAGCCTTTAACGTAATCGGATGGAATATGAAGTGTATTTACATAATGGTTTTTATCAAATAGGTTTTCAAGTTGAACTAAATAGCCTTCTTTTTTCTCTACCTCCAATTCCTTTTTCAACATAGCAGTGCGACCCGAAAAATAATTTAATAATGGATCTAATCCCATCGGATTTAACCTCCCAGAAGATGCAACTGCATATTTTCGCTCCGCTGGCGTATACTTCTTTTGACCATAAGGAATAATTCCCAACGATTCTGCTGAAACAGACGGTCGCTTTACAACCACTTCTTTCAATTCATTCATTATGGGATACATATTGACAAAAAACAAATTACTTAGATCCTGTGTTGTTATTATTTTATTAACCGACTTGAATTGTACCGAAGACAATAGTAAACTATCTCCGACTTTAGCATTTATAGTAAAGAAGCCTTTTGAGTCTGTTATGGTAGCATTTTCGGTAGTTAAATTAATTACATAAATACCCTCTAAATCTGTCGTCTCAGCATTCACTTTTCCACGACATACTACAACACCGTTGTTTTGCCCAAAAAGAGTAGTCGTACACCAAAAAAGGATAAAAAAAAGTAGTCGAATCATAAGTGAGCTAATTCCAATTGCACAAAACAGTTCACAAAAATAGTAGAGTATCCTCCAAATAAATACTAATGAGTTGGTAATTATTTGTTAATTAAAAAAGGGGATTGTGTACCTTTACCCTACCAAAAATTGATTTTGAAAATGAAAAAAATACTATTGGCTAGTACCTCAACGGTGTATGGAAGTGGTTACTTAGAGTATTTATTACCTGAATTACAAATCCATTTTAAAGATTGTACTACCTTGCTTTTTATTCCATATGCTAGACCTGGCGGAATAACCCATGAGGAATATACTGCAAAGGTAGCTTTGGCTTTCGCCAAAATAAATATTGCAGTCAAAGGAATTCATGAATTTGAAAATCCTGTAGAAGCCATTCATAATGCTGAGGGGATTTTTACCGGTGGTGGAAACACATTTGTGCTAGTTTCCCAATTGTACAAAAACCAATTGATGGAAGTTGTAGCTCAAAAACTAAAAAGCGGAACGCCTTATCTTGGCACTAGCGCCGGAAGTAACATTGCAGGTTTAACCATCCAAACTACCAATGACATGCCTATTGTTTATCCTCCGAGTTTTCAAAGTTTAGGCATGATTCCGTTCAATTTGAATCCTCATTACATAAATTCTGACGGACCTGAAAACCATATGGGAGAAACCAGAGAAGATCGAATCAAGGAATTCCACGCATTCAATTCCATCCCTGTTTTAGGTTTACGCGAAGGAAGCTGGTTAGACATAAAAGGCGACTCCATCGTACTAAAAGGAGATCTAAAAGCACGCCTTTTTAGACAAAATCAACAAGCTGAAGAACTGGAAAGCGGAACTGATTTACGTTTTGTGAAATAAAAAAAGCCGAAACACTAGTTTCGGCTTGGAAAGAGCGAAAGACGAGGCTCGAACTCGCGACAACCAGCTTGGAAGGCTGGAGCTCTACCAACTGAGCTACTTTCGCATAAAAAATTAAATAAAAAACCTCAAATTAAATTTGAGGTTTTAGAGCGAAAGACGAGGCTCGAACTCGCGACAACCAGCTTGGAAGGCTGGAGCTCTACCAACTGAGCTACTTTCGCATTACAACGGTGCAAATATAAATAATTAGTTTTCATGATTGCAAGTTTTTTTCAAAAAAATAAAAAACAACTCCATAAAATCAGCATCAAAACTGGGCGAATTATTTCATAAATATTTTAGTATGAAATTATTATCTCTTTAATTTGCAATCCCTTCAACATGAAAAAAATGATGCATTCTATTCAAAAAATCACAGCTACAGAAACATATCCCGTTAGGCAAATCGTACTGCGAGCTGGCAAACCCATTGAAAGCTGTCAATTTGATGGAGATGAATTGGTTTCTACCGACCATTTTGGTTATTATTTAAACAACCAAATTATTGGAGTAATTTCATTATTTGAGATTGATAATAGCCATTTTATAGCACAAAAATCGTTTCAAATTAGAGGAATGGCAGTACTCCCTACCTTTCAAAAACAAGGTGTTGGGGAAGCATTGGTGAAGGAAGCAGAAAAATTTTGCACCACTCAAAAAGCCGATTTAATTTGGTTTAACGCCCGGTCCACCGCTGTTGGGTTTTATCAAAAAATGGGATATGAGATTGTTGGCTCCGAATTCGAGATCAAAGAGGTGGGACCTCATTTTTTGATGTTTAAAAAATTAAGTATGGGGCGACGAAACTAATTGAAGTGACTAATAGATAGGCTAGGGTAACAAATTTTACTAACATACTTAATTGGATTTGGATTCGATTAAATCGAGTGCCACAAAAACAAGTCAAACCAAAGCTTAGTCAATTATTATTCAGTACTTTAACGTTTGAATAAACAATACAACTCATTTTAACTGAATTAAACTTGATTAGTTTCATTTAAAGTGTAACATTTGGCAGAAAAAGCATACTAATGCAAGCACTTCAATATTTTAGACGTTTTTGCGTTTCTATATTGAAATTATACAAACGTTACCCCCATTTTATGAAATATATATTCAGTTTACTTTTCCTTTTGTGCTTCTGTTTTGGCTTCAGCCAAAAAAAGACACTGACTACACAATTCACCTCTGAAAAAATTATAATTGACGGAAAATTTGACGAAGGCGCTTGGCTAAAAGCAGATGTAGCAAAAGATTTTGTAATGTGGATGCCCGACAATGGGACCCCAGAGCCAAAAAATACTAGAACTGAAGTTCGTGTTACTTATGATAATGAAGCGGTCTATTTTGCTGCAACTATGTATGATGATGAACCGGGCAAAATTTTAAAAGAATTAAGTCAACGAGATAATTCTGGAACAGCTGATCGTGTGGGAATCTTTATCAATGGATACAATGACGGCCAGCAAGAATTTAGTTTTATTGTAAGTGCTTCTGGAGTTCAAGAAGATTTTTTATTTACAGAAAGTAATGGAGAAGACTCTTCTTGGAATGCCATTTGGGAAAGTAAAACCCAAATAACCGACTTTGGCTGGACAGCCGAATTCCGAATTCCGTATGCAGCACTTCGATTTAGTTCTGAAAAAAAACAAACATGGGGAATCAATTTTATTCGCGATTTTAGAAGAGCCCGAACGTTTTATTCCTGGAATTTGATCGACAATAAAATCAATTCAAGAGGGAATCAAGAAGGCGTTTTGAATGGTATAGAAAACATTACAACTCCAACTCGTTTATTCTTAATTCCGTATTCTTCTTTTTATCTCAATTCGAATGCTACTCAAAAAACAAAAGGTGAGTTAAAAGGCGGTGTGGATATCAAATACGGCATTAACGATGCCTTTACTTTAGATGCTATTTTAGTTCCCGACTTTGGACAAACCACCTTTGATAATGTCATTCTAAACCTTGGCCCTTTTGAACAACAATTCAATGAAAATAGACCCTTTTTTACCGAAGGAACGGAATTGTTTAGTAAAGGAAATTTATTTTATTCGAGAAGAATTGGCGGAAGCCCAACAATTAATGCCGAATTAAATGCCAACGAATCATTTACTACTTATCCGGCAAAAGTCAATTTGCTAAATGCTCTAAAAATATCAGGTAGAACTAAAAATGGTTTAGGGATAGGTGTATTAAATGCAGTAACCGAAAAAACTGAAGCCACTGTCACTAATGACATAACAGGAACAACTCGCAAAGCCTTAATAGAACCTCTAGCCAACTATAATGTAATGGTGTTAGATCAACGTTTTGGAACCAATTCATCCGTTTCCTTTGTCAATACGAATGTAACCCGAAACGGAAATGGACGTGACGGAAATGTTTCGGCACTTTTGTTTGACTTAAACACCAAGAAAAACACTTATAATTTAAATGGAGATTACAAATACAGTGTAGTTAATGGTCTTGGAATTGATCATAAAAAAGGCTTTAGTTCGAGTATATCTTTTGGAGAAACCAGTGGAAAATTTCAATATAGTGCCGGTGCTGAATACATTTCACGAGATTTTGACAAAGACGATATGGGAATTCAATTCCAAAGCAATTATCACGCTTTGTATTCCAACTGGAGTTACCGACTTTTGAGTCCTACCAAAACATTTAATATGTTCAATATTTTTGTCAATCTATATTCAGAATTTGATAACCGATCAGGACGAATTCAACAAGGAATGGTAAATTTGAACATCAATTCTATGACTAAGAAAAATAATTTTTTTGGTGGTGGATTCAACACAAGACCCATAAAAACCTACGATTTCTATGAGCCAAGAACTCAAAATCAATCTCGCTTTCTTGAAATTCCAGAGGTGATCAACGCATATATTTATTATTCTTCTAATTACAATAACCGTTTTGCTATTGAAATCAATCCTTCCTATGGAATTGCCAATGAAAAAGGGCGAATTGGGTACGGATTATCCATCTCTCCGAGATACCGTTTTTCGGATCAATTTTCTTTGAATTATAGTATCGATTATAGCCAACAAGAAAACAATTTAGGTTTTGTAGGAAATAATGATATCACAAATGAAATTTTTATGGGCCGAAGAGATCGCTCTACTTACATCAACTCTATACAAGGAAAATTCACCATCAATAGCGATATGAATTTTAATCTTTCATTACGCCATTACCTGAGTTATGCAACCTACAATCAATATTACAGTCTTCAAAATGACGGGACTTTAATGCCTACATCCAATTTTACTCAAAACAGCAATTCTAATTTTAATGCTTGGAATTTGGACTTGTCCTATTCTTGGTGGTTTGCACCCGGTAGTCAAATTTCGATTTTATACCGAAACAATGCTGCTTTATTTGAGAATGAATTCAAACGAGATTTGGGATCCAATCTTAGAAATGTAATTGACAAAGAAGCTTTAAATCATGTGTTTTCAGTTAGTGTACGCTACTTTATTGACTATAATTCGTTCAAGAAATAAGAAACATCAATTCCTTTTATCAACAAATTGCAAAATATTTGTTACTATTTTGAATTACACCTAGAATTGTGAATTAGTTGCTGTTAGAGATTTTCAGAAATGGCTTATCTTTGCGCAAAATAATTTCCAATGAACAAGAAAGTTATCCTTATGATTTTAGACGGTTGGGGGAAATCTCCTGACCCAAAAGTATCTGCAATAGACAATGCTAATGTCCCTTTTATAAACAGTTTATATACTCAATATCCTATTGCGCAATTGAGAACCGATGGTTTGAATGTTGGTTTGCCTGAGGGTCAAATGGGAAATTCAGAAGTAGGACATATGAACTTGGGAGCTGGTCGTATTGTTTACCAAGATTTAGCGAAGATCAATTTGGCTGTTGCCAATAAAACCTTAGCCAAAGAACAAGTATTGATCGATGCGTTTAACTACGCAAAAACCAACGATAAAAAAGTACACTTTCTTGGTTTAGTTTCTGATGGTGGAGTACACTCACATACATCGCATTTAAGAGGTTTAATCGATGCTTCGCAAGAATACGGATTAGATAAAGTATTCATTCATGCCTTTACAGATGGTCGTGATGTGGATCCTAAATCAGGAAAAAAATACTTACAAGACTTACAAGACTATATTGCTCCGACACCTGTAAAAATTGCTTCGGTAATTGGACGTTATTATGCAATGGATCGTGATAAACGATGGGAAAGAGTGAAATTAGCGTATGATTTAGTAGTTCACGGAACAGGAACTGCAACTAATGATATTGTTTCTTCTATTACTACAAGTTATGGAAATGATGTGACTGATGAATTCATCCAACCTTTGGTTGCTGTTGACGCTAATGGCGAACCTTTAGCCGTTATCCAAGAAGATGATGTAGTTATTTTCTTCAACTTTAGAACCGATAGAGGACGTGAATTGACTGAAGCACTTTCACAACAGGATTTTCACGAGCAAAACATGCATAAATTGAATTTGTATTATGTAACGCTTACTAACTACGACGAAACCTACCAAAATGTAAAAGTGGTGTACAACAAAGACAACATTACTGAAACTTTAGGTGAAGTATTAGAAAAAGCTAACAAAAAACAAATTCGTATTGCCGAAACTGAAAAATACCCACACGTAACTTTCTTCTTTTCAGGCGGTAGAGAAACTCCATTTGAGGGTGAAAGCAGAATCTTAAGAAATTCACCTAAAGTGGCTACTTATGATTTACAACCTGAAATGAGTGCGTACGAATTAAAAGACGCTTTGGTACCGGAATTGAATAAAGGCGAAGTCGACTTTGTTTGTTTGAACTTTGCTAACGGCGACATGGTAGGACATACCGGAATTATGGAAGCTGCCATTAAAGCCTGTGAAGCAGTAGATGTGTGTGTGAAAGAAGTAGTCGAAGCGGCTTTAGCCAATGAATATACTACCATCATTATCGCTGACCACGGAAATTGTGAAACGATGATCAATCCTGATGGATCACCAAATACGGCTCACACTACTAATCCAGTGCCGATTATTTTAGTAGATAAAGATTTGAAAAAAATAAATGATGGCGTTTTAGGCGATATTGCGCCAACCATTTTAGAATTGATGGGCGTAGCACAACCTGCCGTTATGACGAGTCATTCCTTATTATAGAAATCAATTACTATTATAACCTAAAGCTGTTTCGTTTGAAACAGCTTTTTTTATAAATAAAAGTTAAAATTTCATAATTAATAGTAATACTATTATATTTGCGTAAAAATATATTAAATTATGCAAAACGTACTTTCAAATATTATTATTTCAGTCAATGACAAATTGTATGTGAAAAATCCTGAAACATCCGATTTAGGAAAAAAAATAATCGAACAAAGTATTTTGTTAATTGATGAAATTGGTTTTGAAAATTTCACATTCAAAAAACTGGGTGAAAAAATTAATTCCAATGAAAGCTCCATTTATCGCTACTTTGAAAGTAAACATAAATTGATGTTGTACTTGTCTTCCTGGTATTGGGGATGGATGGAATACAAATTGGTATTTGCCACAAACAATCTGGCCAACCCAATGGAGAAACTTATAAAAGCGATTGCCATTGTAACGGAAAAGGTAGAAGACGACTCCAATACTTTACACATCAATGAGTCTATTTTGAATAAAATTATTATTCAAGAATTTACCAAAACATTACTTACCAAAGAAGTAGACGAAGAAAACAAAGAAGGTTTTTTTATTGTCTACAAACGAATTATCAATAGAATTATTGAATTTATTTCAGAGGTAAATCCAAATTATACTTTTGCAAAAAGCTTAGCATCTACAGTTGTTGAAGGTGCATTACACCAACATTTTTTAAAAGAGCATTTGAAAACAATTACCAATTGCAACGAGACCAATACCGTAACCGATTTCTATATTGATTTAGTAGCTAAAACTTTAAAATAAACACCATGAGCCAAACTCCATTACAACGTTTTTATAGTTTATTAAAATTAGATCGAAAGGATATTTCACAAATATTTTTTTACGCCATTTTTTCTGGTTTAGTGAGTCTCTCTTTGCCTTTAGGTATTCAGGCAATTATCAACTTGATTCAAGCTGGAAGAGTCAGCATTTCTTGGATTATATTAGTACTTATTGTAGTAATTGGTGTGGCACTTGTAGGCATACTATCGTTGATGCAATTGAGAATAACCGAAAATTTACAACAAAAAATATTTGTACGATCTTCGTTTGAATTTGGATACCGCTTACCTAAAATAAAATTCGAAGCGCTTTACAATCAATATCCACCAGAATTAGCCAACCGTTTTTTTGACACATTAACTATTCAAAAAGGAACGTCAAAACTCCTAATTGATTTTTCGACAGCTCTATTACAAATTATATTTGGTATTCTATTATTGTCGTTATACCATCCATTTTTTATCTTTTTTGGAGTGTTACTAGCTTTCCTACTCTATTCGATTTTTAGATTTTCATTTGAAGCAGGTCTGTCATCCAGCTTAAAAGAATCCAAATACAAATACAAAGTGGTAAGCTGGTTGCAAGAAATTGCACGCAATAATTTTAGTTTTAAAAAACAAGAAAATTTCGAATTTGCTTTAGAGAAAAACAATCAATTGGTAGAAGAATACATTTATTATCGCGAAAAACATTTCAAAGTAATTAAACGACAATTCACCCAATTAATAGGATTCAAAGTTATAATTACTGCCTGTTTATTGCTAATTGGAGGGTATTTAGTCTTGAATCAGAAGATGAATATTGGGCAGTTTGTTGCGGCAGAAATCATTATTTTATTGGTAATTAATTCGGTAGAAAAAATCATTATTGGTTTAGAAAGTTTGTATGACGTGTTGACTTCTGTAGAAAAAATTGGACAAATAGTAGATTTGAAAATGGAAGAACCAAGGGAGGAAAATTCAGACTATTGTTTTACAAACCTTTCTATAGAAACCGAAAACCTAAAATTCAAATATCCAGAAGCTACAGATGACGTTTTAAACGATATTAATTTAAAAATAGAACCGTCCGAAAAAATATATTTAGAAGGTATAAATGGATCTGGAAAATCGACATTAATTCGAATTTTAGCAGGATTTATTCAACCTACTTCTGGTTCGTTCTTTATCAATGATGATACCTATAGAAAAATTGATGTAGCTCAATATCGTTCGCAAATAAGCACCATCACGCATGGAGAAACCCCGTTTGAAGGAACGGTATTGGAAAACATTACTATGAACAATCCGTCTATTTCAAATGAAGATATCAAATGGGCTATCGAAAGTGTGCAATTGGGATCATTTATAAAAACCTTACCTGAAGGACTTGAAACTAAAATTTTTCCAGATGGAAGACAATTATCGTCATCCAATGCTCAAAAAATTCTTTTAGCGCGAAGCATTGTTAATAAGCCTAAAATACTGTTTTACGAAGATCCATTAGACAAAATGGACGAAGAAGCAAGCAAAGAAATTATTGATTTTCTAACCAATTCTTCTAACCAATGGACCGTAATTGTATCATCAAAAAACAACTATTGGGAACAAAAATGCAGTAGAAAAATTACACTGCAAAACGGAAAAATAATTGCTGACTTAAAAAAATAAGACCATGTTAAATATTTCAAAGAAAAATCCAATTGCTGAAAATATTGAACATTTCAGTACCGTGAAAAATTTGGCAAACAGGCCACATTACCAAATTTTAAATAAAATTATCATTTACGTTTCTATCATTGGTATTGTGATCCTTTTCTTGCCATGGACACAAAACATTTCAGGCTCAGGGGCTGTTACGACATTAAAACCAGATCAACGTCCGCAAACCATTCATTCTGCCATTGGCGGAAGAATCGAAAAATGGTATGTTAAAGAAGGGGATTATGTCAAAAAAGGGGATACTATTTTATTTATTTCGGAAATCAAAGAAGATTATTTTGACCCAAATTTAGTTGGGAATACTAAAAACCAAGTGGATGCTAAAAAAATGGCCTTACAGTCCTATGGTAGTAAAGTAACCACCTTGACTTCTCAAATTAATGCTATCCAAAATGAAAAGCAATTGAAGTTGCAACAAGCACAAAACAAAATCCGTCAATCATTATTGAAAGTAAAGAGTGATAGTATGGATTTGGAAGCAGTTAAAACACAAATAAAAATTGCCAATACTCAATTCAATCGTGCGGTAACTTTAAACAAAGAAGGTTTAAAACCAATGACTGATGTCGAGGAAAAAAGATTAAAACTACAAGAAGTAGAGGCTAAAATAATTACTCAAGAAAACAAATTACTGGGGAGTAAAAACGAATTGATCAATTCAAGAGTTGAAGTAAATAGAATTCAAGCAGAATATTCTGAAAAAGTTTCCAAAGCCGAAAGTGATCAATACACAGCTTTGAGCAATCAATACGATACAGAAGCACAAGTAAATAAATTACAAAACCAATATGTGAATTATCAAATTCGAAACGGCATGTACTATATTAAAGCCCCACAAAACGGCTATATCAACCGCGCTATCCAATCGGGTATTGGAGAAATCATAAAAGAAGGAACTCAAATTGTAAGTATCATGCCTTCTAAATATGACATTGCTGTAGAGACATTCGTTAGCCCAAATGATTTACCATTAGTTCACAAAGGCGAAAAAGTTCGCATTTGGTTTGATGGTTGGCCTACGGTGGTTTTTTCAGGTTGGCCAAATTTGAGTTACGGAACATTTGGTGGAAAAATTGTTGCCGTTGAAAACTTCATCAGCGCCAATGGAAAATTCAGAGTATTGATTGCACCTGATCAAGAAGAAGAAGCATGGCCAAAGCAAATTAGTATTGGATCTGGGGCTCAAACTTTAGCTTTGCTTGATAACGTGCCAATTTGGTTTGAATTGTGGCGAACATTAAATGGTTTTCCTCCTAATTATTACCAACCTAAAGAAGAAAAATCTAAAGAGAAAAAATAATGAAACATTGCTATTTTGTACTACTCCTATTAGGTTCTTTAGCTTGGGGGCAAAATCAAAATCTGAAAGAACTCAATTATAATGAGTTTTTAGGTTATGTGAAAAAATACCACCCATTGGTAAAAAGCGCTCAACTCGAAATCAACATGGCGCAAGCTAATTTGATGATGGCACGCGGCGGATTTGATCCAAAAATTGAAGCTGATTTTGATCAAAAGCAATTCATGGGTAAAGAATATTATTCGGTTTTCAATAGTAGTTTTAAAATCCCAACTTGGTACGGCATCGAAGTGAAAGCGGGATTTGACAACAGCGAAGGTATTTTTGTAAATCCTGAAAATTCGCTACCCAATCAAGGATTAACGTCTTTAGGAATTACAGTTCCTGTTGGACAAGGATTGTTTATCAACCAGCGTATGGCTGATTTGCGAAAAGCAAAAATCCAAATTCGATTGAGTCAAGCAGAGCGAAAACTACAAGCTATTGAAGTGTTGTACAATGCGTCATTGGCCTACTTTAATTGGAAAAGAAACCACAGTGAAGTACAACTTTATTCTAACTATTTAGACAATGCAAGCCTTCGCTACAAAGGAATCTTAACCCTTATTAAAAATGGAGATAAGCCAGCGATTGATAGTGTTGAAGCAGGTATTTTAGTAAAAACTAGGCGATGGAATTTGGAAGAGTCCAAGTTGAAATTAGCCAAATCTAAACTAGACTTGTCGAATTATTTATGGTTAGATAATAATGTTCCATTGGAATTACAAGACGATGTACTTCCCGAAAATAAATTAGAACTAACGATTAGTGAAACCTTAAAAATCAATAAATTAATTACCGATACTATTTCCATTGAAAACCATCCGAAAATTAATTCGCTAGAAAATAAATTGGCGATTTTGGAAGTTGACCGAAAGTTAAAAGCCAATAGTTTACTACCTAAAATGGATGTGGGTTACCATTATTTATCTGAACCTAATTATTGGAATGATACCAATTTCAACAATTATAAAATTGGGGTGAATTTTAAATTTCCTTTGTTTTTGAGAAAAGAACGAGGTAGTTTACAACTGGCAAAATATAAAATTCAGGATACTAAACTTACTTTAGATCTTGAGCGCATTCAATTAAAAAATAAAATCACTGCCCAACAAACCGAAATTAAATCAATAGAAAAACAACTTCAATTAATTTCAAGTTTAGTTTTAGGAAATGGTCAAATGTTGCAATCTGAAGAACGATTATTTTCGTTGGGAGAAAGTTCTATTTTTTTAATCAATGCGAGAGAAAATAATTTGGTAAGCATCCAACTCACGCAACTTGGATTGGAAAATCGATTTTTAAATTCGAATGCTGAATTATTCAAGATAATGGCAAATCCGGATTAATATTGTTACTTTTGCAATCTTATTTTTATAAATATGATTATAGTAAAGTCACGTGAAGAAATAGAATTAATGCGCGAAAGTGCTTTAATCGTATCCAAAACCTTAGGAATGATTGCTTCTGAAATCAAGGAAGGAGTAACCACACTACATCTAGATAAACTAGCCGAAGCATTCATTCGCGATCATGGCGCTACACCAAGTTTCTTAGGATTATACGGCTTTCCCAATACGCTTTGTATGAGTCCGAATACTCAGGTTGTTCATGGTATTCCAAACAATACACCATTACAAAGTGGCGATATCATCTCTGTAGATTGTGGAGCATTCAAAAACGGATTTCACGGCGATCATGCTTATACTTTCGAAATAGGAGAAGTCGCTCCAGAAACCAAAAAATTATTACAAATAACTAAAGAATCTTTGTACGTTGGAATTCGCGAATTCAAAGCGGGAAATCGCGTTGAAGATGTGGGTAATGCAATTCAGAAATATACCGAAGCCCATGGCTATGGTGTTGTTCGCGAATTAGTGGGTCATGGTTTAGGACAAAAAATGCACGAAGAACCTGAAATACCTAACTATGGTAAAAAAGGCCGTGGAAAATTATTTATCGAAGGAATGGTGGTTGCCATTGAACCGATGATCAATTTAGGAACCAAAAACATCAAACAACACAAAGACGGTTGGACAATTACTACAGCTGACAACAAACCTTCAGCACATTTTGAACACGATGTGGCATTAGTTGATGGAAAACCAGAATTACTTTCGACTTTCAAATACATTTATGACGCCATGGGAATAGTAAGTAATGAAGAAGATGAATTCAGACAAAATCCATTACATATCTAATGAAAAAAATTTTCAAGTTCATTCTTAATACTATCCCTCGCCCTATTTTAATTCGATTGAGTATCTTAGCACGCCCTATATTGGCATTGCTATTAAAAGGAAATACATTTACGGATCCAATTGACGGAAAAAGTTTTCGAATGTTTTTACCGTATGGTTACGGCACCCAAAGAAACAACGTGCTTTCACCAAGTACATTATCTTTAGAAAGACACCGTTTATTGTGGTTGTATTTGCAAAATGAAACTGATTTTTTTACTGCCAAAGAGAAAAAAAACGTACTGCATTTTGCACCTGAGCAAGAATTCTATAAGCGTTTCAAAAAACAAAATAACATTCAATACACCACTACCGATTTATTCTCACCTTTGGCTGATGTAAAAGCAGACATTTGTAACCTGCCTTTTGAAGACAATCAATATGATGTCTTATTTTGCAACCATGTTTTGGAACATATTCCTGATGATACCAAAGCCATGCAAGAGCTGTATCGTGTTTTAAAACCGGGCGGAATGGCAATTCTTCAAATTCCACAAGATTTGAATAGAGTCACCACTTTTTCCGATGATTCGATTACTGACGAAAAAGAACGCGCTGCCATTTTTGGACAATACGATCATGTTAGAGTCTATGGCCGTGATTATTTTGACAAATTGCGAACTATTGGATTTACTGTTATTGAAGAAGATTATACTACAAAAATTAGTCCCGAATTAGTAACAAAATATTGTTTAGCCCCGGGCGAAATTATCCCTGTTTGTTTTAAATAATCTAAAGCAACTAATTGTTTATATTTACGATTCGTAATTCAAATCAATTATGCTTCGCTACTTGTTTCAAACAATGGTCCTATTTTGTTTTACTTTGGTAACAGCCCAAGTAGAAAATGAAATAGTGCCTCCTTACAACATCAAAACGGTTTCTTTTGTACAAAACAATCAAAATGTTGTGCCTATTTTCCAATTAGGAGATGCGTTTCAATTACAATTTGACGATTTGTATGGCAATGACGCTTCTTATTTTTACGAAATTGTTCATTGTGATTACAACTGGAATCCTTCAGACATACAGAAACGAGACTACCTTCAAGGATTTGACAATCAGAGAATTCAAGAAACTTCAAGTTCCTTTAATTGTTTGCAAATTTACACCCACTATCGCTTGCCTTTTCCGAACAGTACTACGCAATTAAAAATCAGTGGAAATTATATGCTGAAAATTTTAAATGAGGATAAAGAAGTTGTTTTCTCAAGAAAATTTATAGTCTACGAAAATTTGGTAACGGTGCCAATACAAATTAAAAGAGCACGAACAGTTACTAATTTGGATACCAAACACAATCTGGAATTCACCATCAAATCGAATGTGATTAATTTCCAAAATCCATTAAAAAACATAAAAACCGTCTTGCTCCAAAACGGAAAATTCAACAATGCTATTAAAAATATTAGTCCTCAATTTACTATTGGCAATGATTTGGTTTACAAATACGACACCCCAACACAATTTTGGGCTGGAAATGAATTTTTGTATTTTGACAATAAAGAAATTCGTGTAGCTAGTAACGCTATCTCAAGAGTTGATAGTCAAAAAGACATTTACAGCAGCTATTTGTTTACCAATGAAGCCCGCGCCAATTCCAATTACTACAACAACCAAGATGTAAATGGCAACTTTGTAATACGCCGTTTATTTGCTGAAAATAGTGATGTAGAAGCCGATTATGCTTGGGTATATTTCAGTCTTTCGGCACCCTTATTTAGAAGTTCCGATGGTGCAATTTATGTAACTGGAATGTTTAATAATTATGCGCTCACCGCTGAAAATAAAATGGAGTACAATCCTGAAAAAGCCATTTACGAGAAAGCGATTTTAATCAAACAAGGATTTACCAATTTTGAATATTTGGCTGTTAAACCCAATGGAAGTATTGATTCAGAAAATGCTATTGACGGTAATTTTTTTCAAACCGAAAATGAATATACCGTTTTAGTGTATTATAAAGAAGACACCGATCGCTTTACTCGAATTATAGGAAAAGGCTCCGCATCTTCACTAAATCTGATCAATTAGCCAACATTTTAATTCTATTTGTAAAATCAGAATCATTTTTTTGTAATTTTGATGGAAGAAATACTAATTCACCATGGTTTCTCAAATAACAAGAGGTATTAAAATTTCAGTTTTGACTAGTTTTGAAGGCACTTACTTCAAAAACTATCGGATTCACTTTGCCTTTAGTTACCAAATCAAAATTGAAAACCACAGTAAAGATTCAGTACAATTAGTTTCTCGTCATTGGGAAATATTTGATTCTTTAAATGAATTAGAAATTGTAGATGGTGAAGGCGTTATTGGAAAAAAACCAGTTCTAAAACCCGGGGAATTTTATACCTATAGCTCTGGTTGTTTGTTATCTTCTCCTCATGGTGCTATGAAAGGACATTTTAATATGATCAATTTCACTACCACTAAAAACTTTAAAGTTATTGTTCCTTCTTTCCGATTAAGCGCGCCTTTTGCCCTTAATTAATGTTGTTATTTCATTGAATAAATTTTAATTTATTCCGTCCAATTATCTTTTTTATTGAATTATCCTTTGTACTTTTGTTTTAGTTTAAATTATTCGCAAGTTTAAGAACCAATTTAATCTTTAATTTTCTAATTCAAATCTGTTAAACCAACAGGTTTTTTAATACCATTATTATGTTAAAAGGATTTTTTAAAGTACCAAAAGCAATCAACGAACCAGTTAAAGGGTATGCGCCAAATTCACCTGAAAAAGAAGCGGTTTTAGAGGCTTACAAAAAAATGTGGAACACTACTATTGACGTTCCATTATACATTGGAAGTGAAGAAATCAGAACTGGAAATACCAGAACCATGTCGGCACCACACGATCACCAACACATCGTTGGAACCTATCATTTGGCTGAAAAATCACATGTTGAAAAAGCTATTGCTAATGCCTTGGATTCCAGAAAAGCTTGGGCTAATATGGCTTGGGAACAACGTGCTGCTATTTTCTTAAAAGCAGCTGAATTGATTGCCGGTCCTTACAGAGCGAGAATCAATGCTGCAACAATGATTGCACAATCAAAAACCATCCATCAAGCTGAAATTGATGCATCTTGCGAATTGATTGACTTTTTGCGTTTCAACGTAGAATTTATGTCTCAAATATATAGTGACCAACCTACTTCAGACTCATCAGTTTGGAATCGTTTAGAATACAGACCGCTTGAAGGATTCATCTACGCTATTACTCCTTTTAACTTTACAGCCATTGCCGCTAATTTACCAGCTAGTGCTGCCATGATGGGAAATGTTGTAGTTTGGAAACCAAGCGATAGTCAAGTTTTCTCTGCCAAAATTATCATCGATATTTTCAAAGAAGCAGGTTTGCCAGATGGCGTAATCAATGTGGTTTTTGGAGATGCACTAATGGTAACCGATACTATTTTAGCAAGTCGTGATTTTGCAGGAGTTCACTTCACAGGGTCAACTCATGTATTTAAAGATATTTGGGCTAAAATTGGAACCAACATTCACCATTATAAAACCTACCCAAGAATTGTTGGAGAAACAGGAGGAAAAGATTTTATCATTGCCCATCCTTCAGCGAATGTGAAACAAGTAGCTACTGGAATTGTTCGTGGTGCTTTTGAGTTCCAAGGTCAAAAATGTTCTGCCGCTTCAAGAGCTTACATTCCTAAAAGCTTGTGGACAGCAGTAAAAAACCAAGTAATTACAGATGTAAAATCAATGAAAATGGGATCTCCAGAAGACTTCTCTAATTTCATTACAGCAGTCATTCACGAAGGATCATTCGACAAATTAGCAAGTTATATTGACCAAGCGAAGAAAGACGCTGATGCAGAAATCATTGTTGGAGGAAATTACGATAAATCAAAAGGTTATTTTATTGAACCAACAGTTATAGTAACGACCAACCCAAAATACACCACAATGGAAACCGAATTGTTCGGTCCTGTAATTACCATTTATGTGTATGAAGATGCACAATGGGCTGAAACGCTTCAATTAGTTGACACTACTTCTGAATACGCTTTAACTGGGGCTGTTTTCAGCACTGATCGTTATGCGATTGAAGAAGCTACTGTTGCACTTCAAAATGCCGCTGGAAACTTCTACATCAATGACAAACCAACAGGAGCGGTTGTAGGACAACAACCATTTGGTGGTGCTAGAGCTTCTGGTACTAATGACAAAGCGGGATCGGCTTTGAACTTATTGCGTTGGGCTTCGCCAAGAACAATCAAAGAAACATTAGTAGCTCCTGAAGATTACAGGTATCCATTTTTAGGATAAGTCAATTTACAAATAGGAGTTGCGATATAAAAAAACCCACAAATTGAAAATCAATTTGTGGGTTTTATTTTTTGCTAATTTACAATGATACTTCGTATATCTTAAATCGTAAATTTCAAAGGCAAGTGCACCACTTTCTTGGTTTCAAAAAACTCGTCTTCAAAGAAATCCGCTAAATCATACAATGTTGCTTTAGGAAAGTCTTTTAACTCTTCGGTCAAGTCGCCACCTTTAAGATACAAAATACCGTTTTTCAATTCGTGTTTGTGTTGCTTTTTGATTTTGGTTTTCACCCAAGAAACAAAATCAGGCATATTCGTTACCGCACGACTTACAATAAAATCAAAATCACCTTTCACATTTTCGGCACGGATTTGTTCGGCTTTCACATTTTTCAAACCCAAAGCATCAGCCACTGCTTGAACTACTTTTATTTTTTTGGCAATAACGTCAATCAAATAAAACCGTGTTTCTGGAAAAAGTATGGCCAAGGGTATTCCTGGAAATCCGCCCCCAGTTCCAACATCTAAAACAAAAGTTCCTGGTACAAAAGATTGAATTTTGGCAATTCCTAAAGAATGTAAAACGTGCTTTGTATATAGTGCATCAATATCTTTTCGAGAAATGACGTTAATTTTTTCGTTCCATTCGTGGTACAAAGAATCTAACTGCTGAAATTGTTCTTTTTGAATATCAGTTAAATAAGGAAAATGCTTCAGAATTGCTTCCATTTAAAAATTTTTAACAAAAGTACTATTTTTAGATTGGAAATAGTAGTTCATTTTTGCACTTCAAAAATTTATAATAATTATCTTTGTAGCTTATTATTCAAGATTATGAAAAATACCGCTCCAACATTTGCAAAGCAAGACGATCTAAAGTTTTTTAGAACTTTAAACTCGCGGGTCAATAATTATTTCAAAGAAAACAATCTCGATAAAACTGGAAACTGGAAACTACATCTTAAAACGATTGTAATGTTCTCTATTTTCCTAACGCCCTATTTCTTTTTATTGGCGATGGATATGCCTTTTTGGACGTATTTATTATTAAATTTAATCATTGGAGTTGGAATGGCCGGTGTTGGAATGAATGTAATGCATGATGGAAATCATGGTGCTTATTCTAACAAATCTTGGGTAAACAAGTTCATGGGAGGAAGTATTTACATCTTAGCTGGCAATGTGTACAATTGGCAAGTGCAACACAATGTATTGCACCATACATATACCAACATTTTAGGACATGATGAAGATTTAGAAGCGGGACGTATTTTACGTTTTTCTAAAACTGCCAAATGGTACAACTACCATAAATTTCAACATTATTACTCCGTTTTTTTATACGGCTTATTGACTTTCAATTGGGCTATCACTACTGATTTTCTTCAAATGAAACGCTACTTAAAACGCAATTTATCGTATGGCGAATTCAAAAAACCAGCTATTCGTTGGACTACCTTAATCATTACTAAAGTAATTTATTTCTCTATTTGGTTAGTAATACCAATGGTATTAGGCATCACTTGGTGGAAAGTAATTTTAGGATTTATAGTTATGCATTATACCGCTGGATTAATTTTAAGTGTTGTTTTCCAATTGGCTCACGTGGTTGACGAAACAGCCAATCCAATCCCAAATGACGAAGGCGAAATTGAAAATACCTGGGCGATTCACCAATTATACACCACAGCTAATTTTGCGCCAAAAAATTGGTTGGTTAATTATTATACTGGTGGTTTGAATCACCAAATTGAACATCACATATTCCCAAATATTTCTCACGTGCATTACGATAAAATTGCCGAGTTTGTAAAACAAACCGCCAAAGAATGTAATCTTCCTTACCATGAGTTTAAAACTACTCGAGAAGCCATTCTATCGCATTTCACCCATTTGAAAAATTTAGGAATGAAACCCGAATTAAGCGCATAAAACAAATACTAACTATACCTAATTCGAACCTGCGAATTAGACCATTTCAACACAAAAGAAAATGAGCAATCCACTTTCAGACAGAATTAACAACTTAGCTACATCACAAACATTAGCCATGGCTGCTTTGGCCAGAGAATTAAAAGCACAAGGAAAAGACATCATCAGTTTAAGTTTAGGTGAACCCGATTTTAATACGCCAGACTTCATTAAAGAAGCGGCTAAAAAAGCAATTGACGAAAATTACAGCACCTACTCTCCAGTTGATGGATATGCTGAATTAAAAGAAGCGATCTGTAGAAAATTCAAAAGAGATAACAATTTGGATTACAAACCATCTCAAATTGTTGTTTCTACAGGAGCTAAACAATCCTTATACAACATTGCTCAAGTTATGTTAAATGACGGTGACGAAGTAATTTTACCAGCTCCGTATTGGGTTTCGTATTTCGAAATTGTAAAACTTTCGGGAGGTGTGCCAGTTGAAGTTCCTACATCAGTAGAGACTGATTTCAAAATCACGCCAGCACAATTAGAAGCAGTTATTACACCAAAAACCAAAATGATTTGGTTCAGTTCACCTTGTAACCCAAGTGGTTCTGTTTACAACCGTGAGGAATTAACTGCGATTGCTAAAGTGTTAGAAAAATACCCTAACGTTTATGTAGTAGCTGATGAAATTTACGAGCACATTAACTTCTCTGGAACTTTTTGTAGTATTGCTTCTATTCCAGGAATGTTTGAAAAAACAATTACTGTAAATGGAGTTGCCAAAGCTTTTGCCATGACAGGATACCGAATTGGATACATTGGGGCACCAGAATTTATTGCCAAAGCTTGTACTAAAATTCAAGGTCAAGTTACTAGTGGTGCAAATTCAGTTGCACAACGTGCAACAATTACTGCAGTAGATGCAGATCCATCAGTATTGAAACATATGGTGGATGCTTTCCATAGTCGTAGAGATTTAGTGGTGGGATTAATCAAAGAAATTCCAGGAATGAAAATTAATGTTCCAGAAGGTGCTTTTTATGTATTCCCAGACGTTTCTTCGTTCTTTGGAAAAACCTTGAAAGGAACTGAAATTAAAGATGCGAACGATTTCTCTATGTACCTTTTGGCTGAAGCCAATGTAGCTACAGTAACTGGAGATGCTTTTGGAAATCCAAATTGTATTCGTTTCTCTTATGCTACTAGCGACGATATCTTAAAAGAAGCATTACGCCGAATCAAAGAAGCGGTTTCTTAAATCACTATAGAATAAAACAAAAAAGCCTCAAGACTACTTGGGGCTTTTTTTATATTTTTACGGTAACAAAATCAACTAAAATGCTCACTCACTCCCACCCCAAACTTCCCATGCGCCACAAATCGATAACCAAAGATTTTTATTGTGATCAATTGGGTTTTGAGGTATTCGGATCCGACTTTGAAGGCTACTTGATGCTGCAAAAAGACCAAATACAATTGCATTTTTTTGAATTTCAAAATCTAAATCCGTTAGAAAATTATGGCCAAGTATATATTCGTACCCAAAAAATAGAAGATGTATATGACCATTTAATTCAAAATAAAGTAACTATTCATCCCGCAGGTAAATTAGAAATTAAGCCTTGGGGACAAAAAGAATTTTCCCTTCTTGATCCTGATCATAATTTATTGACTTTCGGAGAAAGCATTTAAAAAAACTTGAGAAAAAGTGATGGTAAAATAAACATCAATCTTTGCAACTTTTTCCAAAAAATACCAATTATTTATAAGAACTTTGCGGTCTTATTTTTCTAAAAAGAAAGTAATCCATTAATGAAAAAGAAAATCGAAATATTAGCGCCTGCCAAAGACTTGTTACACGGTATGGCTGCGATCAATAGCGGAGCTGATGCCGTTTACATTGGAGCACCACAATTTGGCGCCCGTTCTAATGCACATAATTCTATGGAAGATGTGGCAGCTTTAGTGAAATATGCCCACCTGTACCACGCTCAAGTTTTTGTAGTAATCAACACCATTTTATACGATAACGAACTCGAAACTTGTCGTCAAATGATTTGGGAATTGTACCATATTGGCGTCGATGCGTTGATTATTCAGGACATGGCCATTATGGAAATGGAATTGCCTCCCATAGTCTTGCACGCCAGTACGCAAGCCAATAACCGTGATCCAAAAAATATTAAATTCCTTGCCGATGCAGGAATCAAACGTGTCGTATTAGCCCGTGAATTGAACTTACACCAAATCAAAGAAATCAGCGAAGCGACCAATGTTGAATTGGAATTTTTTGTTACCGGAGCTTTGTGCGTGGCTTTCAGCGGCAATTGTTATATGAGTGTTGCCAATGGTGAACGTTCTGCCAATCGCGGTTCCTGTGCACAAAATTGTCGTTTACCGTATAATTTAATTGACGGTCACGGCGAAACCTTAATTAAAAATAGCCACTTACTTTCCATCAAAGATTTTGATGTTACCGACCAAATTCCAAATTTAATCGAAGCCGGAATCGTTTCCTTTAAAATCGAAGGAAGATTGAAAGATATGGTCTATGTTAAAAATAATGTTTCGTTTCTTAGAAAAAAAATAGATTCCTTTTTGGAACAAAACCCAAATTACACTAAGGCATCTTCAGGTAAATGCACTTTCACTTTCGATTCTGAATTGAACCGAACTTTCAATCGAGGCTATACCGATTATTTTGTAAACGAAAGACACCAATCCATAGGTTCTTGGGAAAGCCCTAAATCCAAAGGACAATACATTGGTAAACTAATTAAAACTATTGGTAATTCCTACGAAATTGAAAATGGCGAATTGCTCAACAATGGTGATGGTTTATGCTTTATCAACGAAAATAACGAAGCCGACGGAATTTATGTAAACAAAGCCGAAAACGGTATAATCTACCCGAATGTTTTAAAAGAAATTAAAGATGGAACTTTCATCTATCGCAATAATGATGCGGCATTTATCAAAATTGTAGAACGTGAAGATAGTGCGGTTAGAAAAATCAGTACCACTTTGGTTTTAACCGAAAACGAAACTGGGTTTGAATTGACAGCTACAGATGAGGATGGCCATGTAAGCAACGTTCATTTGGAACATGCCAAAGAGCCAACGAAAAACAATTTGTCTATTGAAGATAATATTAAAACGCAATTAGGCAAAACAGGATTTACACCTTACACTGCTGACGAAATTACGATTCAGTTTTCAGACAATTGGTTTTTACCGATTTCAAAAGTCAATGAAATGCGCCGAACTGTTTACGATCAATTGACTGAAAATCGTCTAGCTAATTACAAACGAGAAGAACACCAAATCGTAAAAACCGACCATCCCTTTCCAGTAGACCAATTGGATTTTACTTACAATGTTGCCAATAAAATGGCTCGAAAATTTTACGAACGACATGGCGTTACTGAAATCGAAAAAGCCTTTGAATTGCAATGGGATCCAGGAAAATCTCGCGTAATGACAACCAAATATTGTATCAAATACGAATTGGAACGATGTCCAAAATACCATCCTGAACATCGAGATAAAAAAGTCAAAGAACCACTAGTATTGAAACAAGGCGAATTGGAATACAAACTCAAATTCAACTGTAAACCTTGCGAAATGGAAATCTGGGAAAAAGATGCCGAATTTGAAATTGAAGACGAAGATTAAATTTAAAAATGTATGCTATGAAAAAATTATTTACTTTTTTATTTGTGATGTTCAGTGTTGTAATTTTAGCACAAGATAAAAATGAATCTTCAAAAATTCAAATTGTGGAGGCTTCGTGTGGGCAATGCCAATTTGGAATGGAAGGCAAAAGTTGTGACTTAGCCGTTCGAATTGATGGGAAATCCTATTTTGTAGAAGGCACTAATATTGATGCTCATGGTGATGCACACGCCAATGATGGTTTTTGCGCTAGCATTCGAAAAGCAGCAGTTATTGGAACCATCAAAGACAACAAATTTGTAGTAACCTACTTTAAATTGCAACCCATTACCAAACAATAATCAGCAATCAATATGGAAAATTTCATTTTACACAAAGCGAGCTCAAGAGGACATGCCGATCACGGTTGGCTGAACGCTTATCATAGTTTTAGTTTTGCTAGTTGGTACAATCCAGAACGGATTCAATTTGGAATGTTACGCGTTTTAAATGATGACACTGTTGCAGCTGGAATGGGTTTTGGAACGCATCCTCATGACAACATGGAAATTATTACAATTCCGTTAGAAGGAGATTTGGCGCACAAAGACAGTATGGGAAATTCGTCTACTATCAAAACGGGTGACGTTCAAGTAATGAGTGCCGGAACTGGAATTCAGCATAGCGAGTTTAATCCGAATGTGGATTTACAGACTAAATTATTTCAAATTTGGTTGTTTCCAAAATACAGAAATGTGGAGCCTCGCTACCAACAAATCACCTTAGATATAGCCCAACAAAAAAATAACTTTGCTCAAATTTTATCTCCAAATCCTGATGACGAAGGTGTTTGGATTCACCAAGATGCTTGGTTTTATTTGAGTGATTTCGAAGCTAATTTTTCTAAAACATTAGACCTCCAAAAAGAAGGCAACGGATTTTACATCATGAACATTGAAGGTGAAATTGAAGTAAATGGCGAAAAACTAGAAAAAAGAGATGCTATTGGAATCTGGGAAGCTATTGAAATTGAAATCAAAGCCAATTCAGATTCTCGTTTTTTAATAATGGAAATCCCAATGGAACAATAATTATTCAACGATGAAACAACCACCTAAATGGAAATTTGCTGTAATGGTTTGGCTTGCAATTTATCCGACAATAACTTTTGTGAGTTATCTTATTGGAGATATAATTAAAGAATGGCCTCTGCCATTAAAAACACTACTCATGACGGGCATTTTAGTACCAACAATGGTTTTTGTTTTATTACCTATTTTAAGAAAATTACTTACTAACTGGTTAAACAAATAATTCTTGATTCGCAATAAAAAACTATTTTTGCCTCTCAAAAAACACTAAACTTGAAACAAACGTTATGAAAGCATATGTATTTCCTGGACAAGGAGCACAATTTACCGGAATGGGTAAAGAACTATATGAGAATTCGCCTTTAGCCAAAGAACTTTTCGAAAAAGCCAATGACATTTTGGGTTTCCGTATTACAGACATCATGTTTGAAGGAACAGCCGAAGAATTAAAAGAAACTAAAGTTACACAACCTGCTGTTTTTTTACATTCGGTTATTTTAGCTAAAACCTTAGCTGATTTCAAACCCGAAATGGTAGCTGGTCACTCTTTAGGAGAATTTTCAGCTTTAGTGGCCAACGGTGCTTTGTCTTTTGAAGACGGATTGAAATTAGTTTCACAAAGAGCTTTAGCCATGCAAAAAGCATGTGAAATTACTCCATCAACTATGGCGGCCGTATTAAATTTAGACGATACAATTGTAGAGGATATTTGCGCTTCTATTGATGGCGTGGTGGTAGCTGCTAATTACAACTGTCCTGGACAATTAGTAATTTCTGGCGAATACAAAGCCGTGGAATTGGCTTGCGAAAAAATGAAAGAAGCGGGTGCAAAACGAGCATTGATTTTGCCTGTTGGCGGTGCTTTCCATTCGCCAATGATGGAGCCAGCTAGAGAAGAATTAGCATCTGCTATTGAAGCGACTACTTTCTCAACTCCAATTTGTCCTGTATATCAAAATGTAACAGCGACTGCGGTTGCTGACTCTAATGAAATTAAGAAAAATCTAATCATCCAATTGACTGCTCCTGTAAAATGGACGCAGTCTGTTCAACAAATGATTGCAGATGGCGCCACTAGTTTTACCGAAGTGGGACCAGGAAAAGTATTGGCAGGACTAATTGGTAAAATTGACAAAGAAGCTGTTACAGCGAATGCATAAGTTGTAATATTTACTATATTTAAATCCTCATAGATACTTTTTATGAGGATTTTTTATTTTTGGAAATACTAAAAAACATGAAAACAGTAATTGAACTACTTTCTCGTTGCGAAGCTTCAAAGGTGATCGCGCCCCATATTCCGTATTCTGAATATGTTCCGTTGGATTTATCCATTTCGAATCCTGCAATTCACCATCTGGCGACCGCTGAGGATTATGGCGTTTTTATTCAAAAACATTTGGATGCCAATGCAGGAAAAATAGCTTTTGGAGGCTATCAAGAAATTAGAAATTTGTACCAAAGAAGTAGGGTTTTCAAAGCTGACAATTCCAAAGAACGCAACATTCATATTGGTTTGGATTTGTGGATTAACGAAACCGCTTCGGTTCATGCTGCCTTAAGTGGAACTATTCACAGTTTTCAAAACAATACCGCTTTAGGCGATTACGGTCCAACAATAATTATTCAGCATGAATTAGAAGGAATTGTTTTTCATACGCTTTACGGACATTTATGCGAGGAAAGTTTGAAAGGAAAACTAGTGGGAGATACTTTAGCACAAGGAGAGCATATTGGTAATTTAGGATTGCCTCCCATCAATGGTGATTATGCTCCGCATTTGCATTTCCAAATTATAATGGACATGGAAAACATGGTTGGAGATTATCCAGGTGTGTGCAGTTTAACTAGATTGAATCATTACACTACTAATTGTCCCGATCCGAATCTACTTCTAAAAATAAATTAACTTCTGATTTTTTGCTCCCATTTCCAGGCACTAGCCATGGCTTCTTCAAGAGTTGATTGCGCTTTCCATCCTAAAACCGTATTGGCTTTATCGGTATTAGCATAGGCTTCGGTAATATCGCCTTCTCTACGCGCTACAATTTTATAAGGTAATTTTTGTCCGCTAACTTTTTCAAAAGCATGAATCACTTCTAATACAGAACTTCCTGTGCCGGTTCCTAAATTAAAGGTTTCTACTTGGTTCAAATTCTTTTTGTTCAACAAACGTTGCATGGCAATAACGTGGGCTTTCGCCAAATCCACTACGTGAATATAATCGCGAACAGCAGTTCCATCAGGAGTTGGATAATCATCTCCATACACGGATAATTCTTGACGCAAACCCATTCCAGTTTGTGTGATAAAGGGTACTAAATTTTGCGGAACACCCAAAGGCAACTCCCCAATTTCAGCAGAAGGATGCGCTCCAATTGGATTAAAATAGCGCAATAAAATAGCGTTAATATTAGTAGCTTTTGCCGCATCAGTTATGATTTCTTCGCCAATTTGTTTTGTATTTCCATAAGGCGACATGGCTGTTTGAACTGATGAATCTTCTGTTATAGGCATCGTTTCCGCTTGACCATAAACAGTACAAGACGAACTGAAAATCAAATTAGCAGTAGCTTTTTTTTCCAATTCTTGCAAAATATACACCAATACATTGATGTTGTTTTCATAATACAATAACGGATTGCCAACACTCTCTCCTACTGCTTTGGAGGCAGCAAAATGGATTACGCCTTCAATATCAGCATGACGTTTAAAGAAGTCGTTTACCTTTTGCTTATCGCGCAAATCCAATTGCTCAAAAGCGGGAACACTACCTGTAATATTTTGGATACCATCCAAAACAGATAAAGAAGTATTGGATAAATTATCAACTACAATTACTTCGAAACCCTCATTTTGAAGTTCAACAACAGTATGTGAACCAATAAAACCCAAACCTCCAGTTACCAATATTTTCATTTGCTTTTGCGAATTGAATTAACTATTTGTTTAAGAATTCCAGGATACTTTGCGTAATGAATTGGATTTGTTCGTCATCCAATTCGGTATGCATGGGTAACGAAATCACCTCTTTCACTAATTGATTAGTTACCGGGAAATCTTCTTCCTTATAACGGGCATCGGCATAGGCTTTTTGACTATGTAATGGAATAGGGTAGTAAATGGCACACGGAATTCCTTTGTCCAGTAAGTGTTGCATCAATCCATTTCGATCTGCATCAATAATTCGTAGAGTATATTGATGAAAAACATGACAATCACAAATATCACAAATACTTGGCGCGATAATATTTTTATGTCCTTCTAAAGCAGCTGTATATTTTCTAGCGGCATTTTGTCTGGCTTTACTGTATTGATCTAATAATGGCAATTTGGCATTCAAAACCGCCGCTTGGATACTATCCAATCGAGAATTTACACCCACAACGTCATGGTGGTATCTTTCGTACATTCCGTGATTAACGATCCCGCGAAGCGTGTGTGCTAAAGCATCATCATTGGTGAAAATAGCACCGCCATCTCCATAACATCCTAAATTTTTAGAAGGAAAAAAAGAAGTTGCACCCACATGACCTATTGTTCCTGCTTTCTTTTTCGTCCCATCCGAAAACTTACAATTGGCTCCTATCGCTTGGGCATTGTCTTCTATTACAAATAAATTATGTTCTTTGGCCAAAGCCATAATGGCTTCCATATTGGCTGCACGTCCAAACAAATGAACTGGCACAATGGCTTTCGTTTTAGGCGTGATAGCTTTTCTGATTTTATCAATATTGATATTCATATTGTATAAATCAACGTCTACTAAAACGGGAGTTAATTGAAGTAAAGCAATCACTTCGACGGTAGCCGCAAAAGTAAAATCAGCGGTAATCACCTCATCTCCGGGTTGCAATCCCAATCCCATCATGGCAATTTGCAACGCATCAGTTCCATTGGCACAAGGAATAACGTGTTTTACACCTAAATAATCTTCTAATGACTTTTGGAATGCATGAACCTGCGGTCCATTGATATAAGCATTGGTATCTAAAACTTCTTGAATAGAAGCGTTTACAGTATCTTTTATAGCATCGTATTGACCTTTTAAGTCAACCATTTGAATTTTTTTCATTTACTTTTTGTTTAAGATTGGAAGATTTATAATTAAAATTCCATTTAAAGTGAATCCATTTGAAAAACGAAAAACAAAAATAGGTATTTAATGAGTGCTAACCAATCAAAATAAAATAAAGAAACTGTATTTTAGCACCAAAATTTGGGGTATGCATTTTATTTACAGTATAATTGTTGCTATTGCTGGACTATTGTTACAGATCGTCGCTGTCTTTGTTCCAAAAATCAAACTATTTGTTTCAGGAAGAAATGACGTATTTCCAACTTTAAAAGCGAAGATCAAACCCGAAGACAAAACGATTTGGTTTCATACCGCTTCTCTAGGTGAATACGAACAGGGTTTACCTGTGATTGAAAAAATAAAAGAGAAATATCCCAACCATAAAATTGTTGTAAGCTTTTTTTCGCCTTCAGGGTACGAGGTTAGAAAAAATAATACTGTTGCAGACGCCACCGTTTATTTGCCTTTAGACACAATATACAATGCTAAAAAGTTCATTGAATTAGTACATCCAGAAATGGTCTTCTTCATAAAATATGAATATTGGCCGAATTATTTGAGCGAATTAAAAAAGCAAAACATTCCAACCTATTTGATTTCAGGGATTTTTAGAGAAAACCAAGCTTTTTTTAAATGGTATGGAGGGTTTTACAGAAAAGCGCTAGAAACATTTACCCATTTCTTTGTTCAAAACGAAAATTCATTACAGCTTCTCCAACGCTTAGGAATACACAACGCAACTATTTCTGGAGACACTCGTTTTGACAGAGTCGCATCTATTGTAGAAAAAGATAATAGTTTGGATTATATATCACGTTTTAAAGATAATAAAACAACAATCGTAATTGGAAGTTCTTGGCCGAAAGACGAAGAATTATTGCTGAATTTTATTAATTCAACTACACTTGATTGCCAATTTATTATTGCGCCGCATAACATTAAACCGGAACAAATTCAATATTTTAAAACCAATTGTACCAAAAAAACACTTTTGTTTTCAGAAAAAGAAAATAAAGACATGACCAATTATGATGTTTTTATCATTGACACTATCGGAATCTTAACTAAAATTTACAGTTATGCCGACATTGCCTATGTGGGAGGTGGATTTGGTCATCCCGGAATACATAACATCTTAGAACCGGCGACATTTGGAATCCCGATAGTAATTGGTCCCAATTATTCGCATTTTGCAGAAGCTATAGATTTGGTTCGTTTAGGAGGTTGTATTTCTATCAAAAATTCAGAACAATTAGTAGCGGTTTTGAGTGAATTAATTTCCGATAGTGAAGCACGAAAAAATAAAGGTACAATCAGTGCAACTTTTGTCCAAAATAACACCGGTGCAGTTGCTACAATCATGAAAAATTTATAACCCTATTTTTGTTGTAATTTGAGATGAATTGGTGATTTTCGACCTTTTTTGATAAAAAGTATAGAAATTGTCGAATATTATTTAAAAAAAAAATGAAAAAATATTTTACATATTAAAAATTTTATATCTTTGCCACGAATTAATAATTAACCTTTTATAATAAATTAAGATGAAAAAAGTATTTTTAAGTTTAGCTGTTGTTGCTGTTTTAACTGTTGTATCTTGTAAAAAAGCTGAAGCTCCTGCTGAAGAAGTAGCTGTAGATACTACTGCTGTTGCTGTTGACACTGCTGCTGTTGATACTGCTGCTGTTGATACTGCTGCTGTTGATACTGCTGCTGCTGCAAAGTAATTAATTACTACACAGAAAAAAAATAAGCCGTACACTTAGTGTAACGGCTTTTTTTTGTTTAAGATAATTCGTTCTCTTTAAATGAATTGTTAATCCGAAAAAATAACATCGTTAGACGAAAAGTCCAACACTTCTGAAATTGACGCATACTTTACAATTTCGTTAATTCCTTTTTCTAGTCTAAGTTCCGTAGTATACTTTCTACTTGTCGCAAAGTGCTCTCCATCTAACAGTACCTTAAAATAATATTTTCCTTTTGTTGACTTAAATTTTAAGAAGGTAGCCAGGTTTGTATTCGTTTTGAACTTTTCTATTGCTTCCTCCCCTTCAAATTTAAGTTCGTAACTCAAACTCGTAAATATAGTCTTGCCTTTTCGTGAAGCAAATACAAATTTATATTCGTCGTTAAATCGTTTCGTAATTACAAAAGTTCCCATATAGCTAACCGGCCAAAACCGGCATCAATTTAATCATTGTACAATAAACAAAAAAAGCCTCTTCAATTGAAGAGGCTTTAGTACTCAGAGCGGGACTTGAACCCGCACGAACATTGCTGTTCACTGGATTTTAAGTCCAGCGTGTCTACCAATTTCACCATCCGAGCATTGTATGGTTTTGGAGCGAAAAACGGGGCTCGAACCCGCGACCTCGACCTTGGCAAGGTCGCGCTCTACCAACTGAGCTATTTTCGCATTTTCAATTCTTATGAAAGAATCACGATACTTGTTCTGTATTGCGGATGCAAATTTAATACATTAATTCAATTACACAAGCCTTTTGCACAAAAAAATAGCCCCTTAAGGTTAATCTTCTGATAACGTAAACTTTAAATGAAAACTATTTTTTTGTCAGCATTCTTTTTATTTCATTCAGCTTCATTAAAGCTTCCATAGGTGTAATCGTATTGATATCTAAATTCAGAATTTCGTCTTTTATTTCTTCCAAAAGAGGATCGTCTAGATTGAAAAAACTCATTTGCATTTCGTCCTTCGCTTCTTTTATTCCGTTAAGGGCATCATTCGAATGGTTCTTCTCTAATTTCTTCAATAACTTTTGTGCTTTCAAAATCACAATCTGAGGCATTCCGGCCATTTTAGCCACATGAATTCCAAAACTATGAGCACTTCCTCCTTTTACTAACTTTCGAACAAAAAGAACCGTGTCTTTCAATTCTTTGACAGCTACATTATAATTTTGAATTCTTGGCAGCGATTCACTCATTTCATTTAATTCGTGATAATGAGTCGCAAAAAGTGTTTTTGGTTGTGCCGGATGCTCGTGTAAAAACTCGGCAATAGCCCAAGCAATCGAAATTCCATCGTAAGTACTTGTTCCTCTTCCGATTTCGTCTAAAAGCACTAAACTTCGATCCGAAATATTATTCAAAATCGAAGCCGTTTCGTTCATTTCGACCATGAAGGTCGATTCGCCCATCGAAATATTATCACTTGCTCCAACTCTTGTGAAAATTTTATCCACAATTCCCATTCTCACGCTTTCTGCAGGAACAAAACTTCCCATTTGTGCCAAGAGCACGATTAAAGCCGTTTGACGCAAAATGGCTGATTTTCCAGACATATTAGGTCCCGTAATCATTATCAGTTGCTGCGATTCTCTATCCAAGAACACATCATTTGAAATGTAGGGTGTTCCAACTGGTAATTGTTTCTCAATCACGGGGTGTCTTCCTTCTTTGATTTCCAATTCGAAACTCTCGTCAATTTCTGGGCAAACGTATTTATTTTCAATTGCCAATTGAGTAAACGAACACAAACAATCCAATTGCGCGATTAAATTGGCGTTCATTTGAACCGGTTTGATATAGGTACTAATCCATTGCACCAATTGCTCAAATAATTCCGATTCTATTTTGTGTATTTTTTCTTCGGCACCTAAAATCTTCGTTTCGTATTCTTTCAATTCTTCGGTAATGTATCGTTCAGCATTAACCAAGGTTTGTTTGCGAATCCATTCTTCCGGCACTTTATCCTTGTGCGTATTTCTAACTTCAATATAATAACCAAAAACATTATTGAAAGAAATTTTCAAAGACGAAATTCCTGTTCGCTCCGATTCCCTTCTTTCAATTCCTTCCAGAAACTCCTTTCCTGAAGTCGAAATAGCACGTAATTCGTCTAATTCTGCATTCACGCCTGTAGCAATCGCATTTCCTTTAGCAATAGCCACTGGCGCTTCTTGATTCAGTGTGGTTTTTATTTTTTCACGCAATAAATCACAACTATGCAAACTATCACCAATCACCTTTACGGCTTCTTGAGGACTTTGCAAAGCCAAAATTTTAATTGGAAGTATAGCATCCAAGGATTCTTTTAAATAAACCACCTCTCGCGGCGATACTTTTCCAGCAGCAATTTTCGAAATCAAACGTTCCAAATCTGAAATTTGTTTAATTTGCGATTGTATACTTTTTAAAATTTCTTGATTGTCTTTCAAATACGCCACAACTTGATGGCGACTTTGGATTTTAGCGGTATCTTTTAATGGCAAGGCCAACCAACGTTTCAACAACCGCCCACCCATTGGCGAAAGCGTTCTATCAATAACATCCAGTAACGTAACCGCATTCGGATTATAACTATGGTATAATTCTAGATTTCGAATGGTAAAACGATCCATCCAAACATAAGCATCTTCTGCGATCCTTTGAATAGACGTAATATGTTGAACTTTATTATGCTGAGTTTCCGATAAATAATACAGGATAGCGCCTGAAGCTATGATTCCTTCCTTTAACTCTTCAATTCCAAAACCTTTCAATGAAAGGGTTTGGAAATGTTTGGTTAAAGTTTCAATTGCGTAATCTTCTTTATACAACCAATCTTCTAGATAAAAACTATGGTAATCTTCTCCAAAAGCAGCTTTGAAATCATTTTTATTATTCTTTGGAACCAAAACTTCGCTAGGATTGAAATTCTGAAGTAATTTGTCAATGTACTCCGCATTCCCTTGCGCAGTCAAAAACTCACCCGTTGACACATCTAAAAAAGATATTCCAATTGATTTATTGCTAAAATAAATCGATGCCAAAAAATTATTGGTTTTAGCCTGTAAAACTTCATCATTCATAGAAACTCCCGGTGTAACCAACTCGGTTACCCCACGTTTCACAATAGTTTTAGTCATTTTTGGATCTTCCAATTGATCACAAATAGCTACGCGTAAACCCGCTTTAACTAATTTAGGCAAATACGTATTTAACGAGTGATGTGGAAATCCAGCTAAAGCAGTTTCGGTTTCAGAACCCGCACCTCTTTTTGTCAATACAATTCCTAATATTTTAGAGGCCCTAATAGCATCTTCTCCAAAAGTTTCATAAAAATCTCCCACACGAAACAACAAACAAGCATCAGGATATTTTGCCTTGATTTCATTGTATTGTTTCATTAACGGAGTTTCCTTTACTACTTTTTCTTTTGCTGCCAAATCAAATGTTTTAATCAATTTCTAATGTGAGAGCGAATTTATAGATTTTAAAGCGAATAAAGAACTGTTCTTACATTTTAACCTTTTTTTAGTTGAATTAGTAAGGCTAATTTCTAAAATTTATATAGCTTTGTATTTCAAAATTTAATTTAACAAACATTATGAAAAAAATACTAGTTGTAGCACTTTTAGTTCTTGGAACAGTAGCTGCAAACGCGCAAGAAACATCAAAAAAAGCAAAACAAGTAGCATCAAAAGTAACTGGAGCAGGAATGGTCTTTGCCAAAGAGGTGATTGATTACGGGACAATTTCTCAAAATGCGGATGGAAAAAGAGAATTTGTTTTTACTAATAATGGAAATGCTCCACTTGTAATTACAAATGCGCAAGGATCTTGTGGTTGTACTGTACCATCAACTCCAAAAGAACCTATTCTTCCTGGGTCAAAAGGATCAATTGGAGTAAAATATGATACTAGTAGAGTTGGTACTTTTACAAAAACAGTTACCATTTCATCTAATGCTGCTGGACAACCTACTAAGGTTTTAACAATTAAAGGTAATGTTGTAGCTGCTTCAGCTAAAAGCTAATTACAATTCAATATATACTCAAAAGCTTCCTACTTTTACGGAAGCTTTTTTTGTACCTAGACATACCACTACAATGAGAAAATTAGAAAATAGCGAACTCGATCGAAAATCGATTGAAGATTTTAAAAAATCAGAAAAAACACAATTAATTTTGGTTTTGGATGATATTCGAAGTCTACACAATATTGGATCTGTGTTTAGGACAGCCGATGCTTTTTTAATTGAAAAAATATATTTGTGTGGCATTACCGCTACACCACCCAATAAAGAAATACATAAAACCGCCCTTGGCGCAACCGAGACAGTTTCATGGGAACATGCTGAAAATGTATTGGAAGTAATCCAAAAGTTAAAAGATGAAAAAATCAAGACTTTTGCAATAGAACAAGTAGAAAGCGCCATTTTTCTTCAAGATTTTAAAGTTGAAAACAATCAAAAGTATGCATTGGTTTTTGGTAACGAAGTTTTTGGTGTTGCCCAAGAAGCTGTTGCCATTTGTGATGGTGCTATCGAAATACCACAATTAGGCACTAAACATTCACTCAACATTTCGGTAAGTGCTGGAATTGTAGTTTGGGATTTATTTCAAAAAATGCATTTTGCAAAATAAATTCGCTTAATCCGCTGAAAATACTAAATTTATAGCATGAAGAATAGCATTACCATTTCCTTCGTCGCTTTATTTATAGTATTTGGAATCCAAATGGGATTTGCAATTCCTAAAAGTATTGATCCGCCTTTAAATAAAAGTGCCGCACCAGTTGCACCAACAATCTCCGCAACAGGTAACTCAAAATACTGTCCGCTTTCACAAACAAAAATAGTTAGCAGCGTAACGATAACTCACGACCCAACTGAATTGACTACAGAAGCGGTTTTCATTCAAATTTCATCTGGATATGTTATTGGTGAGGATCAATTACTATTAACCAACCCTTTATTACATCCTACAATTACTACTTCGTGGAATGTATTAGAAGGAAAATTAAAACTTTCCAGCCCTACATCAGGAGTTGAAGTAAATTATTCGGAATTTAAAGCAGCTATTGAAGATATTGTTTACACTAACTCTAATCCTAATCCTACTGGAACGCGAAATTTTTCAATTTCTTTAGGAAACGGACTTGCTAATTATTTGCCAAGTAATGGTCACTATTATGAATACGTTCCTAGTTTAGGAATTACTTGGTCTGATGCAAAAACGTTAGCATCAACTAAATCATTTTACGGGCTACAAGGATATTTAGCTACACTAACAGCTGCAGATGAAGCGCAATTGGCGGGAAAGCAGGCCCCTGGAACCGGATGGATTGGTGGAACTGATGAAGCAACAGAAGGTGTATGGAAATGGGTAACTGGCCCTGAAGCAGGGACTGTTTTTTGGAATGGGACAGCTACTGGATCTTCACCTAATTTTGCTTTTTGGAATACTAATGAACCAAACCAAGCTGGAAATGAAGATTATGCTCATATTACAGCTCCAGGAGTAGGAATTCCTGGATCTTGGAATGATTTAACTAATGGAGGAGCCACTAGTGGTTCTTACCAACCCAAAGGCTATATCGTAGAATATGGAGGTATGCCAGGTGACCCTAGCTTACAACTATCAGCGAGCACCTCTTTGACTATGGCTGGCAAGATAACTGCAACAAATTCTAATTCCAATTGTGGTTCCGGAAATGTTACATTAAATGCTACTGCAACATTTGGCACAATAGAATGGTATACTACTGCAACTGGAGGAACACCCTTCACAACTGGCAATGACTTCACAACGCCTTTCTTAACCTCAACTACAAATTACTATGTGAGTGCAGGCTGTGCCACCGATAGAACCCAAATTAGCGCTACGATAAACCCATTACCTCTTGTACAAAACACCTCCATCACCCAATGTGATACCGATGCAACTTCAGATGGAAAAACTACTTTTAATTTAACTGTGAACAATGATTTAATTTCAGCAAATTATACGAACGAAACGTTCAAATATTTCAACTCATTTAGCAGTGCCACAAACGAAATACTTTCTGATCTAATACCAAATGAATTCAGTTATAATAATACAACATCAAGCACAATGCCTATTGGGGTTCGGGTATATAATTCGGTAACTGGATGTAGTTCTCCAGCTCAAATTACTCTAATTGTACCTACGACTAATTTTCAACCCTCAGCTACTTTTACCTTTACAGTTTGTGATGATTTCTTAGATGCCAACGGAAACAACAACTCCAATAATAACGATAAAGATGGTATAGCAACATTTGATTTTTCAACAACAAGAACGGCAATCCTTGCTCAATTACCAGTCCAATCCCAAAACTACACTATCAACTATTACAGAAACGAAGCAGATGCCTTATCGCAATTGAATGCTATTTCTGACATTGCTAATTATAGAAATATCGGTTATCCAAATGCTCAAGATATTTGGGTTCGAATAGAAACTGATATTGTCAGCAATACTTGCGTTGGAGTTGGGACTTACATTCGTTTGAATGTAGAAGCATTACCAAAAGCCAATACAATAAGCGATCTAAGAGCATGCAATAGTAACTCAACTGGAATAGTAAATTTTGACACTTCGAATCTTGAGACCAATTTATTAAACGGTCAAACCAATGTTAGTGTGCGTTATTTAGACCTAAACGATAACCCATTGCAAGATGCAAACGGAAACCTAATTATTAGCCCTTTCCCCTCCACTTTCTCTAGTGCAACACAAACAATAAAGGCAATTGTGTCTAATAACACTTCGCAACAATGTTTTGACGAAACGACCATATCCTTTTATGTAGATGCAATTCCAACAGCAACTCCAATTCCAACAACATTAACAACCATTTGTGATGACGAAGCTGACCCTGCAAATCAAGATGGTAAATTTGGATTTGACACTTCGACTTTCGAAAGTACCATTCTTGCTGGGCAAACCGGAATGACTGTTAAATATTACGATCAAAACAATACACTTTTGCCAAGCCCGCTTCCCAATCCTTTTGTAACAGGAACGCAAAATATTACTGTAGCAATCGAAAATCCTATAAACCCAAATTGTTCAGCAACTTTAACTATTCCTTTTGTAGTTCATCCAATACCGAATATTGAATTAAATGCAACCGAATTAATCTGTTCTAATATACCAACGTTCTTTGTAACATTAAATCCTGGTTTTCTTGACAACTCTTTAGCGGCTAACTTCATTTACAATTGGAAAAAAGACGGAGGTACTTCTATAGCAACTAGTCCAACATTTGGCGTTAATTCTGAGGGAAGCTATACGGTTGAAGTTACCAATCCATCTGGATGTAGTCGAACTAGAACGATACAAGTTACGGCATCTAATCAAGCTACTATTACATCTATAGACATAGTTGATTTAGTAGATTTTAATACCGTTACCATCTATACAACAGGAACTGGCGATTATGAATACAGCATGGATTACTTGAATGGAAATTGGCAAGATTCAAATCTTTTTACAAATGTTCCAGGAGGAATTCACCAAGTTTTTGTAAATGACAAAAATGGGTGTGGATTGGTTTCAAAAGAGATCACCGTGTTAAGTATCCCAAAATTCTTTACCCCAAATAACGATGGATTTAACGATTACTGGACTGTTAAAGGAATGCTTTCGTATCCCACTGCCGAATTACGTATTTTTGACAGATACGGAAAATTACTAAAAGAATTAAGACCGACTAGTACAGGATGGGACGGCACCTTTAACGGACAACCATTGCCTGCTTCAGATTATTGGTTCGTGTTTAAACTTGATGCAAATACACCGGAGAAAAGAGGTCATTTTACTTTAAAAAGATAGTTTATTTTGAGTCAATCTTATTTTGAATTTCATTCAAAATAAAAAGATAATCCGCATGATTTTTTACAAAATCACGATCTGAAACATCAATAATTAAGACATTTAAATCAGTTTGTGATTTGATATAGTCCAAATAACCCGTATTGATTTTATCTAAATACTCAGCAGGAATTTCCTGTTCGTAGCTTCTGCCTCGCTTTTTAATATTTTGCAATAAGCGATCTGAATTTTGGTACAAATACACATACAAATCGGGCTTGGGCATTTCTTTGTAAATGATATGAAACAGATTACTATACAATCGGTATTCATCTTCAGCCAAGGTAATTTTAGCGAAGATCAACGACTTAAATATGTGATAATCGGCTACAACAAAATCTTTAAACAAATCAAATTGGGACAAATCATCCGAAAGCTGTTTGTAACGATCGGCCAAAAAAGACATTTCTAACGGAAATGCATATCGGTTTTGATCTTTATAAAATTTAGGCAAAAATGGATTGTCAGCAAAAAGTTCCAAAACAGATTTAGCATTAAAATCTTCGACGATTTTTGTTGCCAAAGTAGTTTTTCCAGCGCCAATATTTCCCTCAAAAGCAACATAATTAAACTGCTCTAAGTTAATTTTTCGCAATGGACTATCTATACTTTGAACTGCAATACATTCGCTTTTATCTTTGGTTTCCAACAATAACTCTGCAACATCTTTTTGGAACACCGGATGAATCCATTCTAAATTCAAATCCAACATTGGTTTCAAAACAAAGATTCTATCTTGCATTAAAGGATGAGGAACTTGTAGCTGCTCAGTAGCAATGATTTCATTGTCGAAAGCCACAATATCAATATCAATAATTCGGGACTGATAACCCAAAGTATCTTCTCTCACTCGACCCATCTGCTTCTCAATTTCCAAGATTTTGGATAAAATTTCTACAGCCGAGTCGTAAGTATGTACTACAATAGCAATATTATAAAAAGCCTCACTTTCAAATCCCCAAGAGGGCGTTTCATACACCTTAGACAATTTAACCACAGTAGCCACCTGAAGATGAATCATTTGCAAACAACTTTCGATGTTTTCCAAACGATTCCCCTGGTTAGTTCCAATAGATAAAACGACTTGATGCTGTGATTTCATAATGGCTGCAAATTAACTAAAAGTATACTATATTTGTGTGAAGTGTTAATAATTAAATTTCAATTTGAAAAATACAATTGTGTAACATTTTAACCCCAACAACTACTTATACGAAAATTAAAAAATTATGAAGTTTTTAGGAAATGTATTGGCTACCATCGTAGGTATTTTTGTTTTCACCATGCTATTCTTTTTTGGAATAATCCTGATTGGAGCCATTTTTGGCGGAGAAGAAAATGGTGTTGACGTAAAAGAAAATTCGGTAATCGTATTGAATTTAGAAGACATTCAAAATGACTATGCTGGAAAATATTCTGACCCTTGGGTTACCGTATTTTCAGATACCAAACAGATTGGTTTGATTGATGTCATTGATGCTATTGGTGCTGCTAAAACCGATGAAAATATCAAAGGAATTTCTATTTTAAACAACAATTCTTCACTTGGAATGGCGCAAAGTAAAGCGGTTAGAGATGCTTTGGAAGATTTCAAAACATCTGGGAAGTTTGTTATGGCGTATGCCAATACCTATTCACAAAAAGAATATTATTTAAATTCAGTAGCCAACACTGTTTATCTCAATCCAGTGGGCGATTTAGATTTCAAAGGCCTTTCTTCTGACCTACTATTTTTTAAAGAATTTCAAGATAAAACAGGTGTAAAAATGGAAGTTATTCGTCACGGAAAATACAAAAGTGCCGTAGAACCTTTCCTTGAAAACAAAATGAGTGATGCTAATAGAGAACAAATTACGGCGTTGCTGAATTCCATTTGGAACTCCGTAGTTACTGATATTGCAAAAAGCCGAAATCTTTCGGTACAACAACTCAATATAATTGCAAATGGATTATTGGCTCGAACGCCTGAAATGGCTAAGGCTCAAAAATTAGTAGACGTAGTTGCTTATGAAGACGTGTACCACAACGCTATAAAAAAATTATTAAAAGTAGACACTGAAGACGAATATGAATCGGTTTCAATACTTGATTATACCCAAAAATACACTACTACTTCAGCTATTAATGATGCTACAGATGAAATTGCCATTATTTATGCACAAGGCGAAATTCAAAGTGGCGAAGGAGATGTCAACATCATTGGCGAAGGTGCAATGCGCCGTTCAATCAGTGAAGCGAGAAATAACAATGATGTAAAGGCAATTGTGCTTCGCATCGATAGCCCAGGAGGAAATGCCTTGACCTCCGATTTGATTTGGAGAGAAATCGAATTGACTAAAAAAGTAAAACCAGTAGTTGTTTCGATGGGGAATTATGCTGCTTCTGGAGGGTATTATATAGCTTGTAATGCCAATACAATTTTCGCAGAAAAAAATACTATTACAGGTTCGATAGGTGTTTTTGGGATGCTACCTAATTTTAGTGGTCTAAGTACCAAAATGGGAATTCATTCTGAACAAGTCAATACCCACCAAAACTCAGGTAATTACAATCCATTTGCACCAATCGATGAAAAATTTAAGGCGGTAACCACAGAAGGTGTAGAACAAATCTATAAAACATTTGTTTCTCATGTGGCTCAGGGACGAAAAATGAGTTTTGGACAAGTAGATGCTATAGCTCAAGGTAGAGTTTGGACTGGCGCTGATGCTATAAAAATTGGTTTAGTAGACAAAATTGGCGGTTTACATGATGCTATTCAAGAAGCAGCACGTTTGGCAAAAATCAAAACGTTCAACACTCAAAATTATCCAGAATACAATAAAAATTTTGATGATTTATTAGAAAATTTTCCTTTTGCCAAAACCAAAGAACGTTGGATTAAAGAAGAAATTGGAGAAGAAAATTACAAAATGATGGAACAAATCAAACGCATTCAGAGTTACAAAGGTATTCAAGCCCGAATGCCATTTGATATTAGCATTCAATAAATTCAAAAACAGCTTCCCATTTAAAAATTGAGAAGCTGTTTTTTTATATCTCTATTTTTACAACGTAACCTTCTGAACTTCGAATATTAAAAACAGTACCGCCTTCAAAAAGTAAATATTGTCCTTTAATACCCATTAATTTTCCATGGAAATTAGGTGTTTTATCCAAACTCAAACTAGTCACTTTCGTAGGATATTCCAAAACTGGATACTGCATTTCATACAAATCAATTTTCTGATTGTAAAAATACTCCTGAACTTCGTTTGGAATTAAATGCTCAACTTTCAATCGCTCGGCGACTAAATCAATCGTTTCAAAAGAATTGGTTAGCATTTTTCGCCAATTGGTTTTATCAGCATAATGATTTTTCAAAGCTACCTCTGTAATCCCAGCCAAATAGCGGTTTGGTACCTCAACAATTGAAATCGCTTGACTCGCCCCTTGATCAATCCAACGTGTAGGCATTTGTGTTTTTCGAGTAACACCTACTTTAACTTCGCTAGACAAAGCCAAATACACGATATGCGGTTGCAATTGCACTTTTTCTTCATAAGCTAAATCGCGATCTGCAATTCCGAGATGCGCTGTGCTCAACTCCGGTTTCATAATCCAATCACCCACAGCAGGACTGGAATAAAAGCAATCATAACAAAAACCTTGTCGGAATATCTTTTTCTTTTTCCCACAATTCAAACATTGAAAACCTACAAAATTGATTTCCATTGATTTACCCAATAGTTGGTTTACATTCAAAAAGCTGTCTTCAAATACAAGATAATACTGAATTGGTTTGCCAAATTCAGTTTGCATTTTGGTTAAAACTCCTTCGTAAGTCATTTGGTTTTAAGTTTCAGGTTTGGAATTGAACAAAAAATGTTATTTTTGGTAAAGTTATCATTCGGAATCCGAAATTCATAATTCCTAACTCACAAATATGCCCATACCGATCATTAACTCCATTGCTTCTTGGGTTTTAAAGCAACGGATTCATCAAATTGAATTGTTCTTGAAGTACCCAAACGAGGTGCAAGAAGAATTGTTGATGAATTTGATCCGGCGTGCAGAAAATACGGTAATTGGAGCCCAATACGAGTTTAGTTCAATTACCTCTTACACTACCTTTTCCGAACGAGTTCCCGTTTCTACTTATGAAGATTTACAACCGCTAATTGAACGCACACGCCAAGGTGAACAAAATGTTTTTTGGGACGCACCAATTAAATGGTTTGCCAAATCAAGCGGTACCACCAATGCCAAAAGTAAATTTATACCAGTAAGTAATGATGCGTTAGAAGACTGTCATTACAAAGGAAGTAAGGATTTGTTGTGTTTGTATTTGAATAACAATGTAGATTCTGATATGTTTTTGGGGAAAAGTCTTCGCTTAGGTGGTAGCTCTCAAATTTATGAAGATAAGGAAACGTTGTTTGGCGACTTATCTGCTATTTTGATAGAAAACATGCCCATTTGGGCCGAATTCAGTAGCACCCCTAGTAATAAAATATCGTTGATGAGTGAATGGGAGCAGAAGCTGACTGCAATTATCAACGAAACTAAAAATGAAAATGTAACTAGCTTTGCAGGAGTTCCTTCTTGGATGTTAGTTTTGATGAACCGAATGCTCGAAGAAACGGGGAAAGGTAATTTATTAGAAGTTTGGCCCAACCTGGAAGTGTATTTTCATGGAGGGGTTAGCTTTGAACCCTACCGCGAACAATATCAAAAGTTACTCCCAAAATCCGATTTTAAATACTACGAAATATACAATGCCTCCGAAGGATTCTTTGCGATTCAAGATCTAAATGATTCTAGTGATTTGTTATTGATGCTAGATTATGGTATTTTCTATGAGTTCATTCCCATGGATACTTTTGGTACGCCAAATCAAAAAGTAATTCGCTTAGCAGAGGTAGAATTATTTATAAATTATGCCGTTGTAATTACAACCAATTCAGGATTATGGCGCTATTTAATTGGCGATACTATTCGTTTTACTTCGTTGAATCCCTATCGAATTCGAGTTTCGGGAAGAACCAAACACCATATCAATGTCTTTGGCGAAGAACTTATGGTGGAAAATACCGATCAAGCTATTGCCAAAGCTTGCCAACTTACCCAAACCGAAGTGGTGGATTATACCGTGGCTCCTATTTTTATGGACGGCAAAGAAAAAGGCGCTCACGAATGGATGATTGAGTTCAAACAAAATCCGAGTGATCTCGTTCAATTTCAAAAAATACTGGACGATACCTTACAAAGCCTCAACTCCGATTATGAAGCCAAACGCTATAATAATATGACCTTGAATCCATTGGTTATTAATTTGGCTAGACCCAATCTATTTTATGATTGGCTCAAAGAGCGAGATAAATTAGGCGGCCAACACAAAATTCCGAGACTATCTAATCAAAGAGAGTATTTGGAGCAATTGAAAGGGTTACAATAAAAAAAGCCAAAAGAAATTGAGTATTTAAACTATTTTTCTTTTAGCTTTTTAATTATTTTTTTCAACTTATTCCCTACTATTGCCCCGATAATTAGGAAAAAGTTATCTTTCTAAGACTATCATTTATAGGTGATATCGATACATCCATCTGAAGATCGTTTCACATGTACATCAATTTCGTCTAAATTATGAGTTTCCATATAAGTTTCTACTTCTTTTATACAACTATATGCACCTCCCATGCCACAAATATGACATTTGCCATCAGGTTTCAATACAAAACTGTTTAACGAATTGTCAAATGGAACAATAGATACAAAATTTGAAAATTTATTTTCAGGATTTTTGTCAATACTAATTATTACTTCATATTTAATTACACTAGGTTCTCTAGTTAATATATTTAAAGAGTTTACTGCAGCATCAACTTGATTAATTAAACGCCTGGTAAAAGGCGAGGCTTGAGCATACTCTTTTTCTGAAGTAGAATAATAGATAGTATTTGAAGGTGCTGTTTTTTCATTTGTTGCAACAGTACCATTAATTTGAGAGTCGTTTTTATCACATGAGATTAATAAAATTAAAATCATTGATAGACTTGATAATCTAATAATTTTTTTCATTTGATTTGAGATTTAATTACTATTAATTTTAATGATATTCGCAATATTGTTAGGGCTATTACACTATTACGTTTCTAAATTCATTACCATTTTATTCTTAATAAGTAATTGGTTAGTGAATTAAAATTATAAAAAAAATAAAGACAAAAATAAAGCCCAACAATAAATGTTGGGCTTTTATAATTTTACTCTATCTAATCTCTAATCTTCCATCATATCAATATGACGATCGTGGTAACCTAACAGGTATAAAACGCCATCCAATCCCAAACTTGAAATTGAGGTCGCTGCATTTTCTTTTACCGTAGGTTTGGCATGGAATGCAATTCCTAAACCTGCTAAATTCAGCATCGGCAAATCATTGGCACCATCACCCACAGCAATAGTTTGATTGATGTGTATGCCTTCTTTTTCAGCAATGGCTTGAAGGTATTCCGCTTTCTTTTGTCCGTCGACAATTTCGCCCAAGTATTTACCTGTTAATTTGCCGTCTTTGATTTCCAATTGGTTAGCATGAACATAATCAATTCCCAGCTCCTTTTGCAAATATTCTCCAAAATAGGTAAACCCTCCAGATAAAATAGCGGTTTTATATCCGTAATATTTCAAAGCTCTCATCAAACGGTGCGCTCCTTTGGTAATCGGCAAATTGACGGCTACATTGTGCAATACTTCTTCACTTAAACCCTCCAACAATGCCATACGTTTTTTGAAGCTTTCTTTAAAATCAATCTCACCATTCATCGCTGATTCGGTAATAGCACGTACTTGCTCTCCTACTCCAGCTAGATCTGCTAACTCATCAATTACTTCAGTTTGAATTAAAGTCGAATCCATATCGAAACACACCAAACGGCGGTTTCTACGGTACATATTGTCTTCTTGAAACGAAATATCCACATTCAATGTTCTAGATATTTCCATAAAACTAGCCGTCATTGCTGTTTTATCTTCAATAATTCCGGTAACTGATAATTGCACACAAGAACGAGGATACTCCTCTTTGTCGACTACCGATGTTCTTCCCGTTAAACGAATAATGGAATCAATGTTCAGATGTTGATCCGACATGATTTTGGTTACCGCAGCCAGTTGAACAGCTGTTAGTTCTTCTCCTAAAATGTTAATGATATAACGTTGCTTGATTTGTGCTTTTACCCAAGTTTCGTAATCAGGAATTGAAATCGGAATAAACTTTACTTTAATTCCTAATTCATACCCTTTAAAAAGTAGATCTTTCAAAACTGGTCCTGAAGAGGAACCCGCTTTAATTTGAAACAAAATTCCTAACGAAAGCGTATCGTGAATATCGGCTTGACCAATATCCAAAATAACGGCATCATAGTTTGCTAAAATAGAAGTTAAACCCGCTGTTACACCCGGTTTATCTTGTCCAGAAACTTTTAATAAAATTATTTCTTTATCTTCTATTGCCATTTGTAGTGTTGTTAGTTAGAAAGACAAAAATCGACATTCTATCGCTGATAAAAAAGAATAATGTTGTTTTTTTAAAACCGATGACAAAATTACAAATGCATATAAAAAAACCCGCTATCAATTAGTAGCAGGTTTCAATATCATTTAGTAACTAATAATTAGGATGCAATTTCCAAACGCTTCAATAAATTTTTATTCAAGGTTTCTTGAGCGTACTCCAAATCAATGGCTAATTTTTTATCCTCAGAACTTGGCAATTCATACATCGCATCCGTTAAAATCGCTTCGCACAACGAACGTAATCCACGAGCCCCTAATTTGTATTCCAACGCTTTTTCAACAATAAAATCCAAAGCGCCATCTGTAATCGTAAATTCGACATCATCCATCAAAAACAATTTAGCATATTGTTTAATTAAGGCATTTTTAGGCTGAGTTAAAATAGCGCGTAACGTTTCCTTATCCAATGGATCCATATGTGTTAATACAGGCAAACGACCAATAATTTCCGGAATCAAACCAAAATCTTTAATGTCTTTTGGTATGATATACTGAAGCAAATTGTCTTTGTCAATATTATCTACATTTTTTGAGGTACTATACCCCACTGCTTGACGGTTCAAACGTTTTGAAATAATACGCTCCACACCATCAAAAGCACCTCCTGCAATAAACAGAATGTTTTGGGTATTCACCTCCACAAATTTTTGATCCGGATGCTTACGACCTCCTTTTGGCGGTACATTCACTACCGTTCCTTCTAATAGTTTCAGTAAAGCTTGTTGTACTCCTTCTCCTGAAACATCTCGGGTGATCGATGGATTATCACTTTTACGAGCAATTTTATCAATTTCGTCAATGAACACAATACCTCTTTCGGCTTTAGCCACATCATAATCAGCAGCTTGAAGTAAACGCGTCAAAATACTCTCGACATCTTCTCCCACATAACCCGCTTCAGTAAGTACTGTTGCATCAACTATAGCCAAAGGAACGTCTAACATTTTAGCGATCGTTTTCGCGACCAATGTTTTTCCCGTTCCGGTTTGACCCACCATAATGATGTTGCTTTTCTCGATTTCAACCTCATCATCCAGTTGTTGTTGCATCAAACGTTTGTAATGATTATACACTGCAACCGACATGACCTTTTTAGTTTGGTCTTGACCAATCACATACTGATCTAAAAAGGCTCTGATTTCTTTTGGCTTTTTAAGAATTAAATCTCCAACCTGTTTTGAGCTTCCACTCGATTTTAGTTCCTCTAAAACAATTCCGTTGGCCTGTTCGATACATTTATCACAAATGTGCGCATCAATACCTGCAATCAACAAATTGGTTTCTGGTTTTTTTCTCCCGCAAAAAGAACATTCTAATACTTGCTTTGCCATTTATTTTTTGGGTTGATAGTTGGTCGTTTTTAGTTGTTAGATTAATCCAATAACTAATTACTCGTAACTAGTAACTATTTATCCTCTAACTAAAACTTCATCAATCATTCCGTACGCTTTTGCTTCTTCAGCAATCATCCAATAGTCGCGTTCGCTATCCGCATGAACTCTTTCAAAAGTTTGTCCTGAATGGTGCGAAATGATGTTATACAATTCGTCTTTCAATTTCAACATTTCGCGTAAGTTGATTTCCATATCAGTCGCTACTCCTTGAGCACCTCCCGAAGGCTGGTGAATCATAACTCTTGAGTGTGGCAAAGCCGAACGTTTTCCAGCTGCTCCTGCACATAACAAAACCGCTCCCATAGAAGCAGCCATTCCTGTACAAATTGTTGCTACATCAGGTTTGATGTATTGCATAGTGTCGTAAATCCCTAATCCAGCGTATACGCTTCCTCCAGGAGAATTCAAATAAATTTGAATGTCTTTAGAAGCATCGGCACTTTCTAAGAATAGTAATTGTGCTTGAACAATATTTGCAATTTGATCGTCAATTCCTGTTCCCAAGAAGATGATTCTGTCCATCATTAATCGCGAAAACACATCCAATTGAGAAACATTCAAATGACGTTCTTCAATAATATAAGGAGTCATATTTTTGGGTGTCATTGCCCCTACGATTTTGTCGTAATACATGGCATTTACCCCTTGGTGCTTTGTAGCAAATTTTCTAAATTCTTTACCGTAGTTCATTTTTAATAAGTTTAGATTTTTGAAATCCTGGAATGGATCCAGAATAAAAGAGCGTCAAAAAAATATTCTTTTGACGCTCAAATATACTTAATTTTTTAGAAATTATTCTCCGTATGAAGCAGCAATAAATTCTTCGTAAGTAACTTCTTTTGTAGTTGGGTTTGCTTTTTCTTTGAATACTTCCAATAATTTAGCAGCAACCACTTGATCCGATAAACGTTTTACTTCTTCTTGGTTTGACAATACTCGAGCTACAATTCCTTGAACTTCCTCATCAGTAGGATTAGTTTGTCCAAATTGAGCCATTTGTTGTCTGATCGCATTTGAAGTAAAAGCTTTCAAATCTTCAAAATTGATTTGGATATTACTTTGTGCCAAAGCTCTACCTTCGATCAATTGGAAACGCAATCCTTTTTCAGAACGAGCGTATTCTACCTCAGCTTCTTCAGCTGTTAATTGTTTTTCTCCAACGGTTTGTAACCATTTTTTCAAGAATTCAGCTGGTAAATCGAATTTGGTGTTTTCAATTAAAAACTCCGTTACATCCCCTAATAATTTTTGATCTGCCTGTTGCGCAAATTGGCTTTCAGCATCTTCTTTGATTTTAGCTTTCAATTCGGCTAAAGTCGCAACGCTTCCTTCTCCAAATAATTTATCAAACAGTTCTTGGTTCAATTCAGCCAATTCAGTTGAGTTGATTGACTCAATAGTAAAGTCAACGTCTACTGCTAAAGAGTGAACCTCATCATGACCAACTTTAAGGTAGTCCATCAATTGGTGATCATCCTCAAACAATCCTTTTGTATTAACCGTTACAACATCACCAACTTTTTTTCCGATTAATTTTTTAGCTGTCTTTTTATCTTTAAAAACATCTAAAGCCAAAACCGTTTTATTGTTGATTCCTTTTTCTTCATTAGAAAAAGTTCCAGTTACATCACATCCTTCAGCAACAACTTCTTGTGGAATTGCTTTACCAAATTGTTTTTGGATACGCGCTACTTGACCGTCAATTAACTTGTCATCTGCTTTAACGATGTATTTGATGATATTGTTTTTTGCTTCTAAATCCAATTCGAAATTAGGCACTAAACCAATTTCATATTCAAATACCAATTCTTCAGCATCCCAATCTAAATTTTCATTTTCTTTAGCCAATGGAGTTCCCAAAAGATTCAAACGTTCTGATTGAATAAAACGCTCTAAAGCCAAATCAACTACTTTTTTAACCTCTTCTTTTTTGATTCCTTTTCCGTATTGTTTTTCAACAAGATCTTTAGGGACTTGTCCTTTTCTAAATCCTTTTACGGTAGCCAAGGGCATTTTTTCATTGATTCTTTTTGCTACTTGTCCTTTGTAATCCATATGAACCACAGTCATGACAATCGTTTCATTTACAGCATCTATAGCTACTCTTTTGATATCCATCTTGTTCTTTAATTTACATAATAAAATTGGGTTGCAAAATTATAAAAATTTTACAACCCAAACAAGTTTTAATGCAATCAATACAT
>JACCDL010853882.1_pt1 | contig 146216 bp, 114 predicted proteins | sample 7441931 | NCBI WGS metagenome assembly JACCDL01 (sample SAMN15323437, study PRJNA562643) | freshwater metagenome | isolation source: river surface water | place: USA:Blue River Watershed | collected 2017-08-16
GTGGTAGAATGCAGCACCTTCTTCGATTTACCGAAGGGTTGCTAAGGTTTCATCGGGTCTAATCCCTCTACCTTTCTTTATAACATTTCAATACGTTTATTTGAACTTTGAGCTGCAAATTAACGTCATATTTCTTAAAGAAACAAATTTCCTTGCTGCATAATTGGACAACAATCCAATATACAGCTTTTAATTTACTCCTTTGAACCAATAATTATTTGGTCCAAATACAATCTTTACAAAGAAATAATGCAATAAAAAGGAGCTAAAAGCCTCGTTTTTTGAAGAAACCGAAACCGAAACGCCTTTTTGCAACAAAAAAAAAGAAAAGTTTAATTTGGAATTCAAAATGGTTTTATAACTTTGCGCTCTAATTTTAGAGGAAAAATTTGAACTGATTGCAACCTCGTTAAAAAATGCTAAAGCAGGAATTTCCCTTTAGCATTTCGTAGCAACACCATTTTTCCTCGCTTAATTTAAAACTAAATTAAATTATTATGGCTTATTTATTTACGTCAGAATCTGTGAGTGAAGGACATCCAGACAAAGTGGCTGATCAAATCTCCGATGCATTAATCGATAATTTTTTGGCATTTGATGCCGATTCAAAAGTAGCTTGTGAAACTTTGGTAACTACTGGTCAGGTGATCTTGGCTGGAGAAGTAAAGTCCAATACCTACTTAGATGTACAACAAATCGCTCGTGATGTAATCAAGAAAATTGGTTACACCAAAAGTGAGTACATGTTTGAAGCTAATTCTTGTGGAATTCTTTCAGCAATTCATGAACAATCAGCGGATATCAATCAAGGAGTAGATAGAGCAAGTAAAGAAGAACAAGGAGCGGGTGACCAAGGAATGATGTTTGGTTACGCTACTAATGAGACTGAGAACTACATGCCTTTGGCTTTGGATTTATCTCATGCGATTTTGATTGAGTTGGCTAACTTGAGAAGAGAGAACAACGAAATCAAATACTTGCGTCCGGATGCTAAATCGCAAGTAACTCTTGAATATTCAGATGATAACAAACCGGTCCGTATTGACGCCATTGTAATCTCTACGCAACACGACGATTTTGATCAAGAAGCTGCGATGTTGGCTAAAATCAAATCGGATTTAGTGAGCATTTTGATTCCGCGTATTAAAGCGAAATACCCACAATACGCCCATTTATTCAATGATAATATTACTTATCACATCAACCCAACAGGAAAGTTCGTTATTGGAGGACCTCACGGAGATACTGGTTTGACAGGAAGAAAAATCATTGTGGATACTTATGGTGGAAAAGGAGCACACGGTGGTGGCGCTTTCTCTGGAAAAGACCCTTCTAAAGTAGACCGTTCTGCAGCGTATGCAACACGTCATATCGCTAAAAACTTAGTAGCAGCAGGATTGTGTGATGAAATTTTAGTTCAAGTATCGTACGCTATTGGTGTGGCAAAACCAACATCAATCAATGTAAATACCTACGGAACTTCTAAAGTAAGTTTGACTGACGGAGAAATTAGTAAAGTAGTAGAAGGCATTTTTGATATGCGTCCGTACTTTATTGAGCAACGTTTGAAATTAAGAAATCCAATCTATAGCGAAACAGCTGCCTACGGACATATGGGACGTACGCCTGAGACAGTTACTAAAACCTTCTCTGCTCCTGGCGGATTGACTAAAACCGTTACTGTAGATTTATTTACTTGGGAAAAATTAGATTTTGTTGACGCTGTAAAAACAGCTTTTAAATTGTAAATTAATTTCTTGTAAATTAAATAACAAAATCGAGTTTTCTTTAAATAAAGAAAACTCGTTTTTTTATAAGTTGAATTTTAATGTATTTAGATATTATATTTTAAAAGGAATGAAACAAACCTTGGCAAAATAATAGTTTCATTGGCATTATATCCATTTACACTAAATGAATTATTCAGCCTTGACTTTGTATTCAAAAGATTATTCGCTTGAATTCTATATTCCAATTTGGCATCTTTTTTAGCATAATTAATACTGGCAGACATAATTTTAAAATCATTGGTTAATCCAGAAGACTGATTTTTAAATCGGTTAAACGAATAATCCCAATTAATATTCATTCCTTCCAAGAAATAATAATTTAGTTTCACATTAGGACTCTGTGTTGTAAATGCAGTATTTGCTTGCTCAGAAAAATTAATTCTATACCCCAAATCAATATTAGGAAGCTTCTTAAATTGAGTCCCCAACGTTAGATTATATCCGTGATTAATATTTTCAATTTCTTGGATAAACTCTTTTACATTCCCGCCAATAATAGCTCTATTTAACACAAAGTTCCTATTCCAACTTGCATTAAGTCCTCCTGATATTTTATAGTATTTCTTGAAGCTTTTCGAATAAAAAACAGTACTATTCAAATTCTCATTTTCAGCATCCAAATTCAATCGGTCAGAAGTTGAATAAATTCCTTGAAATAAAATACCATTGACTACAGGATTTTTAGTAGTAGTGTAGGATATATTTCCAAAAATTGTGGTGAAATTATATAAATTGTATTTTGAATAATTCAATCTGTGTGAAGTTACCAATGAGTTTTCTAAACCCGAATTACCCCTCGCTATGCTATTAAAATTAGTAAAAACATATCCTTCAATTAAAGAATTGATATCATTAAAACCATTTTTTACAGAATAATTATAGGTTATATTTTCTGATTTTTTCAAATCCCATCTGGCAAACATATCTGGCAAAAATCGATTGAAATTTAATTGAAAAGGTCTAGAAAATTGGGTGTTATTCGTTAGATATTGATGGTAAGAAAAACCCGGGTTAAAGGTAAATTTTCCTAACATGAACTTATAATGAATACCCAAAAACGCATCCTTAAACGAATACCGAACATCATTGTTGTACGATTCATTATTTATGGTTACTGCGGAATTATTTTGCAAAATCTGCAACAAACTCGAATTGTAGGTTTGAAAAGCATTGGTATTACCAAGCGTTAGATTAAGAATACTTTTATTGCTAACTTGAAAGTAGTAATCCAATTTGGCATCAAACTTATTCGTTTTTACAAATCTCGATTGTTCAATATTTAAAGAATTTTGATTTACAAAAATCGAACTAGGATCATTCGGATTAGTTGTATTACTATTTTGATACGGATTTACAGAAAGTTGTGGATTATAAAAGGGATCTTCGTCCTCATACTGATGTTGCATCTCAACTACCCAAGTACTTTTTGAATTTTGTGTGTAAAATAAATTTAAGCTTTGATTAAACGAAATTGGATCTTGCTTTTGAAACGAAAGAATTGAGTTGGAATTGTTAATTGGTGTTGAACCAAAATAAGAAGTCGAATTAGTTTGATTTATATTCTCTTCTCGCTGACTATTCTTTCTTAAAAAAGCATCATAATCCAATTGAAATTTGTCATTGGGTTTGAATTTAGATCCAAATTTTGATATAAATGCAGTATTCCTTGAATCTGTTTGATTTTTCCTGTTTTCCAAAGTACCAATTGCGGTAGTATTAGGTTGGAAAATTCCGCGCTCTGAATTAGTGATTGATTGGTTGTAGGTGTTAGAATAAGCACCAAATCCAGACACGGTCCATTTTTTTGAAAAAGAATGATTCAAGTTAATCGCTCCAAATTTATCCGTCATTTTTGCTACATTATCTCCGCCAGATAATCCAAAAAAATTACGATTAAAATTTAACGAAGTTCCGTTTCTATCAATAGTATTTCTGGCGCCACCAGTTATCCTGAAAAAATCAGCTGAAGTCAATGAAACTTCCCCAATATTATTCAAATTCACAATGGTATTGACACTCGTTTTTGGGGAATAATAAAATAGTTTTGGATTAAAAATATATCCTTTATTATTAGCTAAACCACCACTCAAATCGCCAAACCAAAACTTATCTTTTCCTTTTTTGAGTTTTATATTAATTGCTATGTCGTCATTGTTGTTTTCGATACCTTTCATTTGAGAAACTTCATTGAAATTTCTCATTACTTGCACTTTATCAACAGCGTCAGAAGGAATGTTTTTTGAACCCAGCTTAGTGTCACCCTCCATAAATGGTTTTCCATCTACAAATAGTTTTCTTACCTGTTTACCTTCTACTTGAATTTGGCCATCTGACGAAACTTCAAATCCTGGAAGCTTTTTAAATACATCTTCTAATTTTCGTTCCTCTCCAGTTTTAAATGAATCCGTATTGTAAACAATTGTATCTCCTTTGATTGAAACCGGCATTTCACGGACTATCTCAACACCAGCCAGTTCAATACCACCAGACTCCATTGTAATGTTTTGAATAATATTTTCTGATTTTGTGTTTACCGAAATTTCTTTGTTTTGCATTCCAATATAACTCAGCTTAATCGTATACGATGTATTGGCTTTCAAGTTCAAGATAAACTTTCCTTTATCAGATGTAATGGCATAAGCATCCATCGCTTTAGAGGATTGGTTCACAGCCATTACGTTGGCCATTTCAAGTGGCGCTTTGCCTGTATCGAGAACAATTCCTTCGAAACGAATATTTTGTGCGTACCCAGTCGCAAACAATACTAGGGCAAAACATACTAGCAATTTTTTCATTGTATACTGTTTATAAAACTATTAATTGTTAAATCTAATTTGCATTCCGCCACCACGACCACCAGGACCTTGATTCATTTCTCTAAACTCCTCCATTTTTTTTACCACAATATCATCATATTCTTTTTGAGACACTGTTTTCCCTTTTGATGGTGCTTTAATTTCAGTTTTTTCTTTTGGATTTAAAACCACTTTAGAACAAAGAATAATAGTTTTACCATCATTTACTTCCAAAATTAATCCAGGCAATCCCCAATATCCTTCAGGACCCTGATTAACAGGGATTTCTGGTGTATACCAAGCCGTAATTGTAATTTCTTTTGGTAATTCAAGAGCATCCATAAAACTTGTTTTTGGAGCTTCTTTTGATTTTTCTTGTTGAGATGCTTCTTCTTTTTTAGGTGTATCTTCTTTTTTAGGGCGAAAATTTCTAAAATCAGTTTTACTAGCGGCTTTAATTGCAGTCGCTTTATAGCAGGTATACCCGCCAATCACTCTGGTTTCAGCTTCCATTTTCCAATTTAAACTTGCTAACGAATCTTTAACTAAAAATTCTTTACCCATGAAATCTTTATCGATACTATACGTTTTATCTTTTACGTTTTTATAATACGTACCGCCGCCACCAGTCATCGAGCCCAACATCATTCGCATTCCTGCTCCTTGATTAGAAGCCTCTAATTTTTCTTCTTCTTTGTAAATAGAAGCCGATTTATCAAAGTTAAGGACGAAAGTCTTTTCAAACATTTTTTTCATTCGTTCCTCCATCATTTTTTGCATGTCTGGATTGATGTTTTTGTTGCCTTCCATACGAACTTTAAAGTCGGCCATACTGGTTTTTGACTCGTAAACAGCCATTCCTTGAAAATCCTTTTGCGCTTGTGAATTAGAATAAATTAATACAAATAATAAAAGTAAAATCGCTTTTTTCATGAGGTTCAAATTATAATTAAAGGGCAAATATGACGAAAGATTTTGAATTTTGTACCAATAAAATGTTAAATGACTTAGTCAGACCTGTTCGAAAACAATTAGTTTATATCCAATTAATTTAAAAATAGAAATAAAATAAAGCAGCTATTCCATTTTCCGATTGTGAATAAATCATTCCAAAAAATGTATTACAAACACTAATTTTTATCTATTTTTACCCTTTCAGAATTTATCAATAATAAAATCACACTACCGTAATGCATATAGCAGTAGCAGGAAATATAGGTTCAGGGAAAACCACCTTGACCAATTTATTAGCCAAACATTTCAAATGGGAACCCCATTTTGAAGACGTAGTTGACAATCCGTATTTGGATGATTTCTATCACCAAATGGAACGTTGGTCGTTCAACTTACAAATTTACTTCTTAAATAGTCGATTTCGTCAGGTAATGCAAATTCGCGAAAGCGGCAAAAGAATCATTCAAGACAGAACGATTTACGAAGATGCACACATTTTTGCTCCTAACTTACATGCAATGGGCTTGATGACCAATCGCGATTTCCAAAATTACTCTTCTCTTTTTGAGTTGATGGAATCTTTGGTAAAAGCACCTGATTTATTGATTTACTTGCGTAGTTCTATTCCGAATTTAGTAGGTCAAATTCACAAACGTGGTCGTGAATATGAAAATTCTATTTCTATTGACTACTTAAGTCGTTTGAATGAACGTTATGAAGCTTGGATTCATACCTATGACAGAGGTAAATTATTAATCATTGATGTAGATAACATTAATTTTGTTGACAATCCAGAAGATTTAGGAAACATTATCAACCGTATTGATGCTGAAATCAACGGTTTGTTTTAAATCTAAAACCAACTTATATTCATAAAAAAATGCCTCAAGAAATTGAGGCATTTTTATTTGTATTAATTTAAAACTAGTGTATAGCTTCTACTTTGGCTTTTACTTCAGCTTCAGTTCCTTCAAAAACTTGAACCGTTTCTTTTCCATTTTCAGAAATAGTTACCGTAGCTTTTGCTTTTCCATTATCATTGGTCATTTGAACATTGACTTGCTTTTTAGCTTCGCCTTTTTTAGCACAACATGCTTTTTCTTCTTTAGCGATGTATTTACCATTCGCATCATAATGAGATAGACACATCTCTTTTTGCTCTGGAGTACATTTTAGACTGTCGCACATTTTTGCACATTCGTCTTTAGTCATAGTAGCACATTTGCTCATATCACAATTACCCATCATTCCCGCCTCAGAAGAAGATTTCATCTCAATAGTACAAGTCATTTCTTTTTGAGTAGTACTTCCCTCTCCTAAGATAGGCGCAATTACCAATCCAATCAAACAGGTTAATTTAATTAAGATGTTCATAGAAGGTCCAGAAGTGTCTTTAAACGGATCTCCAACTGTATCTCCGGTTACCGCAGCTTTGTGGGCATCAGAACCTTTATACGTCATTTCACCATTAATTTCAACACCTGCTTCGAATGATTTTTTAGCATTGTCCCAAGCTCCACCGGCATTGTTTTGGAACACTGCCCAAAGCACACCTGAAACCGTTACACCCGCCATATAACCTCCTAACATTTCTGCGATTAATTGGTTGTTATCACCGTAAACTAATTTACCTAAAAGAACAATTGCAATTGGGAAACCAATCGTTAAAATTCCTGGCAACATCATTTCGCGTAAAGCGGCTTTGGTAGAAATTTCGACACATTTACCATATTCTGGTTTGCCAGTTCCTTCCATGATTCCTGGAATCTCTTTGAACTGACGACGCACTTCATATACCATATCCATAGCAGCTTTTCCAACAGAGTTCATTGCTAAAGCAGAGAATACAACTGGAATCATCCCTCCTACAAATAACATAGCTAAAACTGGTGCTTTGAATATATTGATTCCGTCAATACCTGTAAAGGTTACATAGGCCGCAAATAAAGCTAAGGAAGTCAAGGCAGCCGAAGCAATTGCAAATCCTTTTCCTGTAGCAGCTGTAGTATTACCTACAGAATCCAAAATATCCGTACGAGTACGTACTTCTTTTGGCAATTCACTCATTTCAGCAATACCTCCTGCGTTGTCCGAAATAGGTCCGAAAGCATCAATCGCTAATTGCATAGCTGTTGTAGACATCATAGCCGAAGCTGCTAAAGCTACTCCGTAGAAACCTGCAAAAGCATACGAAGACCAAATTGCAGCAGCAAACAAAATTACAGTTGGGAAGGTAGAAATCATTCCCGTAGCCAAACCTGCAATTACGTTAGTCCCAGCACCTGTCGATGATTTTTGAACAATTGCCAATACTGGTTTTGTTCCTAATCCTGTATAATATTCGGTAACAGATGAAATAGCTCCACCCACAATCAAACCTACAATAGTAGCATAGAAAACACGCATAGACGAAATGTCTTTCAATCCTTCACCATAGAATTCCATTTTCATTGTTGCAGGCAACATATATTGTACTAAGAAATAACAAGCTACCAAAGTCAATGCAATAGAAACCCAGTTTCCAATGTTCAACGCTTTTTGTACTTGTGCTTCTTTGGCATCATCACTAGAAATTTTCACTAACATCGTTCCGATGATTGAGAACAAAATTCCGAAACCAGCTATAGCCATTGGTAATAAAATTGGTCCGATTCCGCCAAAAGCATCTTCGATTTTACCACCCATATCTTTAATCACATAATTTCCAAGAACCATAGCTGCTAATACAGTTGCCACATACGAACCAAATAAATCGGCACCCATTCCGGCAACGTCGCCCACGTTATCTCCTACGTTATCAGCAATAGTGGCTGGGTTACGCGGATCATCTTCTGGAATACCTGCTTCTACTTTACCCACTAAATCAGCTCCTACATCGGCTGCTTTGGTATAAATACCTCCACCCACACGTGCAAACAAAGCAATTGACTCAGCACCTAATGAGAATCCAGCTAATGTTTCTAATACTTTGGTCATGTCTTCTGACGAAGTCCAAGCACCATTCATAAAAATTTGGAAGAAAATAATAAAGAAACCAGTCAATCCTAAAACAGCCAAACCAGCAACTCCTAATCCCATTACGGTTCCACCACCGAAAGAAACTTTCAAGGCTTGAGGCAAACTAGTACGAGCAGCTTGTGTAGTTCTAACATTAGTTTTAGTGGCAATTTTCATTCCCATATTTCCTGCTAAAGCAGAAAAGAAAGCACCAAAAACAAAGGCTACTACTATTAATATATGTGTGGTAGGAACTATAAATGAAATCCCCGCTAATACAGCACTTGCGCCAATCACGAAGAATGTCAATAATCGATATTCTGCTTTAAGGAAAGCTAATGCACCTTCGTAAATATAATCTGAAATCTCTTTCATCTTACCATCTCCAGCGTCTTGTTTTAGCACCCAAGCTCTTTTAACCGCCATGAACAAAAGTCCAATAATCGCCATTACTATTGGCAAATAAATCATAAATGCATTCATAAAAAATAATTTTGGTTTTTAATTAATAATTCATTGATAACGAACGAATTTAAACAAAAAAGCAATACTCTTTACAGAATATTGCTTTTTTTATAAGAATTACTAAAAAAATTATTTAATGCTAAATAAGTTTTTTGGTTTGTTTTCAATTGCTTCGAAACGTTCTGTACACTCTTTAATAATAGCATACGCTTCGTTTACATCTCCCCAACCTTCTACATCCACTTGTTTATTTTCTAAATCTTTGTATACTTGGAAAAAATGCTCAATTTCTTTAATTAAGTGCGGATTTACATCACTTAAATCATTTAATGAATTCCAAATTGGATCAGAAACCGGAACGCAAATTACTTTCTCGTCTGGTCCTTTATCATCTGCCATGTGGAAAACACCAATTGGTTTTACTTCCATTACGCAACCCGGAAAAGTAGGCTCGTTGATCAATACCAAAACGTCTAATGGGTCACCATCTAAAGCTAAAGTTTCAGGAATGAAACCATAATCAGCTGGGTACATCATGGAAGAGAATAACATTCTGTCAAAACGCATTCTTCTAATTTTAAAATCGTATTCGTATTTGTTTCTACTTCCTCTTGGTATTTCGATTAAGACATCGAACGTTTTTAATTTGTCTGCAGTCATTGTATTTGTTGTATTTTTCTTTTTTTAAATTTGGTGCAAAAGTAAGGAAACATAGCGTTTTTACAATACAACTAAGGGATAAAAAAATGTTTTTTTAACATCAATCTGCCAATACTTAAATTTTGCCTCTTTTTTTGAGGTAATAATGCCAAATGATAAAGGAAGCAAATGTTCGAAACGGTTTCCAATTGGAAGAAATAGCAAGCATTTCTTCTTCCGATTGACAATTATACAACTCAATTAAAGTATTTTTTATAGCTATGTCGCCTAAGGGAATAATATCCTGATATTGCATACAAAACATCAAATAAACATCTATACTCCAATTCCCAACTCCTTTGATTTGAATTAATTCATTTCGAATCTGTTGTTCTGTTTTCATTGGTAGTGAAGAGAAGTTTAATTCCTTTCTTATAACCCTTTGGGCTACATCTTTTAAGTAGATGGTTTTTTGTCTGGATATGCCACAGCTTCTTAAATCTTCATCGGTGGCATTATGTATAGTAAAAGGATCTACTTTGCCAACCAAATTAACTAGCTTTTCATAGGCTGCTTTAGCAGAGGCTATAGAAACTTGTTGTTCCAAAATAATGTGACACATGGAGGCAAATCCTTCCTCTCTTTTTTGAATGATTGGAAGACCAAATTCAGAAATAATCCCTTTAAGAACCTCATCTTTTTGAGTAAATACAACTAGAGCTTCATCCATCATTTTGACTTTTCAATTTATACCAACTTAAACCGTCTAAAAATGAAATCCAAAAGCCCCTTTAATAGCAAACTTAGTCGCGTCTGGTACATTCAAGTAATTACCTCTCCATGAAAAATCAATACGAAACACTTTAAATATATTACCAATGCCGGCGCTGTATTCCCAATATCCATTTTCGGGAGCATTGTAGGCTAGTCCCGAAGCATTGATGCCTCTATTGGCATTGGAGATGGATCCATACACCCCTCTAATCCCTATAATTTCTCGCCAATTTAATTTTCGCATAAAAGGGATGCGAGAAAAAATACGCCCATTAAAATTATGATCCCATTTCAAAGTGAGGTATTGATCGCTAATGAATTCATAAAAATTCAAATTACTAAACGTATTTTCAATCGTGAAATAGGTTTGGTTACCTGGAATCACGCTCATTAAACCCAATGGAATCGTTCCAAAAGTTTTACCTAATTCCATGGTAATATTGGTTCGCCCCAAAGGTCCAATAATAATGGGTTGCTTATAATACAACTGCAATTTTTCATATTTAAAATCACTGTTCAACACCCCTTTAAACCCATGACTGTAGTTGATAAAAAAGCGGCTGTAGGGATTTTCCACTACATCTCGCTCTACTCCGTAACCGATAGTTCTTCGATTGGGCATGAACTCTATTTGGATATTCGCTTCCGATTGTTTTACCTCACTTTGAGTAGTAGTTCTAGAAAGATCTGTGAAATAATCCAAACTGAAAGTGGGAGAAGCAGATACCAAAGTTCGGTGTGAAATTCCTAATTGAAAAATCAAATTCTTTACGGGTTCTATTTCAATCGCTAAATTGGACAAATTAATATTCGTTAATTTTCCATTACTACCGGTAGTAAACAAAGCGGAGGAAGCAAAACTTCGCCCCATTACATCGTTAGTGGTAGTTAAGCTCGCCCCTATTTGCTCAATATCGCGTCGATTCCCTCCGGAGATAATGATTCTATTTTTCTTGTCCACCATCCATTTTCCAGAAAGACCGTATTTGAATTTTTGATCATCAGATCCATAGGCTGTAAAAGCCTGAATTCGCCAAGGGTCATTGGGTCCAAAATAAGTCCGGCCTCCAACACGTAAGCGAACACCTTCTACTTCATTAAAACCAAAAGATGAAAAAATCGGTCCGTAATCAAAATTCTTAAACTCGACATAGCCACTGCCCAAAATGGAAACCAAACTGTACATCTGTTTGAACTTTTTGACCGTTTGTAGGGTATCGAGCATTTTATAAACTCCTGCTTCGTCTTTGTTTAATTTTTCAAAACGGTTTTCTTGCCAATATTCGTCTGATTTTTGATAGACTTCATTGTCAATAAAATTGACTTCTTCTTTGTAAAAAGCAAGTGGTTTGACTTTATTGAATTCATGATTTCGATACAAAGTCGTACGTTTTCCATAAATACCTTTAGAATCTTCTTTTTTATTTAAGGCAAAGTCCGACATCATATAATCTCGAGTCAACAAGAAAACAGAATCATTCATCACTTCAAATTCTTGCTCAATATAAATGTCTTTAATCCAATTTATGTTAGCGCTTTTGGTTACCGCCATATTGATTTTCTTAATGGCAAATGTGGTGTCGTTTACCCAAAAATCGCCTTTAAATGTCAACTCGTTTTTACGTCTTGGGTAAAACAAAATGTTGTAGCATTTTTTGTTGTCAATATAGGCGCTGTCTCTTAATACATAATTATAGACATCCACACCCGTTCGAGACAAAGGACTAGTAAAACTCTTGTCAAAAAAGGTCAAGTGATTGTTGTAAATGGAATAATCGCTATACAAGTCTTTTAGGAAAGACAAAATCTGTTGATTCCCTTCAAAGCCAGATGTTTTATTCGCTTTCAGCTTTTCTTTGATTTTTTTCTGGCGATTATCTCCATATACATCCGACAAGGATTCGTTGATGAAAATAGGCAAATACGTTTTTCCAGTAACTTTAGAGGTATCGACATGATTGAAAACAAACTCCATTCCTTTGAACACTTTGTTTTTCATAAAAGCGCTATCGATAGTATTCATATCAAATTCGACCTTTTCGTATTTTTCCATTTGGTATTGGTCAAACTGATACAAGCCGTTTTTACGCTTTCGTTCCCAAATTTTTCTAAGAATATCCAATGCCGGATTGTTTTTTTTGGAAGTTTTTCCAGCAAAAACAACAACCTCATTTAAGGATTCTGCTTCGTTTAATTTTACCTTGAAATTATATACAACGGCTTCTTCCAAATAGATTTCTCTTTCCGAAAACCCTGCAGAAGAAACCACTAAAACCGAATGCTTTTGCGGAGATTCAATATAAAATCGACCATCCTCATTGGCTACAACTCCAATGTTCGTTTTTTTAAACACAATAGTAGCAAAAGGAATGGGTTGATTTGTTTTATCTACAACTACGCCACTCACTTTGGTTTGAGCCAAAAGCAACTGAGCTGTCATCAATAAAACAACAAAAAAAAGTTTGGGAAATTTTAATTTCATAAGCTAAAAAAAATCTTCATCAAATAGTATTTGATGAAGATTCAAAGGTAATCAATATCTTAATTGTGTTTAAACAATTAACATTTTGAATTATTTATTCAATACTTTTTTAACGGCTTTAATTACGTCTTCTGAATTAGGCAACCATTCTTTCAATAATACTGGAGAGTATGGCGCTGGTGTATCAGCAGTTGTAATACGTTGGATAGGCGCGTCTAAATAATCAAATGCACGCTCTTGAACAATATAAGTGATTTCTGAAGCAACACTTGCAAAAGGCCAAGCTTCCTCAAGTACTACCAATCTATTGGTTTTTCTTACCGAAGTTAAAATCGCATCATAATCCATTGGGCGTACTGTTCTCAAATCGATAATTTCACAAGAGATACCTTCTTTTGCTAATTCGTCAGCAGCAATGATAGCTTCTTTGATAATTTTTCCAAAAGAAACGATAGTTACATCAGTTCCTTCACGTTTGATATCCGCAACACCTAGTGGAATTGTATATTCTCCATCAGGCACTTCTCCTTTGTCACCATACATTTGCTCTGATTCCATGAAAATCACAGGATCGTTATCACGAATGGCAGCTTTCAACAAACCTTTGGCATCATAAGGTGTAGATGGAACTACAACTTTAAGACCTGGTGTGTTAGCAAACCAGTTTTCTAAAGCTTGTGAGTGGGTTGCTCCTAATTGTCCTGCAGAAGCAGTTGGTCCTCTAAAAACAATCGGTACATTGAATTGACCTCCTGTCATTTGACGCATTTTAGCAGCATTATTTATAATTTGATCAATTCCTACCAAACAGAAATTGAACGTCATGTATTCTACAATTGGACGACATCCATTCATTGCTGAACCTACTGCAATTCCAGTAAAACCAAGTTCGGCAATAGGTGTGTCGATTACTCTTTTCTCACCAAATTCGGCAAGCATTCCTTTAGAAGCTTTATAAGCACCATTATATTCAGCAACCTCTTCACCCATTAAGTATATGGATTCATCGCGACGCATTTCTTCACTCATCGCTTCGCAAATGGCCTCTCTAAATTGTATCGTTCTCATAGTTGTATGTTGTAAGTGTATTTTTCGAAACGCAAAAATAAATATTTTAAATTACTTAAAAGCATAAAATCGACTAAAATAATTAGCAGCATTTTCCGGCTATTCGCTATATCTTCCTCTGGCTGAAGACGCCACAGGAAGGATGCCACTCCTATCCGGGCTAAAAACACAAAATTATTAAAAAAATATTATGCGCGCATAGTAAATATTCCGATTAATTATTTTAAATTTGTGGTACATTTAAGAAATCCATAAATATACCCCCTATGAAAATATTAGTTTGCATCAGTCATGTGCCTGATACTACTTCAAAAATCAACTTCGTAAATGGCGATTCTGAATTTGACACCAACGGAGTTCAGTTTGTAATCAATCCTAATGACGAATTTGGTTTAACCCGCGCTATTTGGTTCCAAGAACAACAAGGAGCAACTGTAACTGTTGCCAATGTAGGCGGACCAGAAACGGAACCAACCCTTAGAAAAGCACTCGCTATTGGAGCTAATGAAGCCATTCGTGTCAATGCGAATCCAACTGACGGTTTTTATGTTGCACAACAATTAGCCGAAGTGATCAAAACTGGAGGTTATGATTTAATTATTGCCGGAAAAGAATCCTTGGACTACAACGGCGGAATGGTGCCTGGAATGATAGCAGGTATTTTGGGATACAATTTTGTTACTTCATGTGTAGGATTGACTGTTGATGGCGCAAATGCAACTGCAATCCGTGAAATTGATGGCGGAAAAGAAACTTTAAGTGCATCTTTACCATTGGTTATTGGTAGCCAAAAAGGATTAGTTGAAGAAAAAGACCTTCGTATTCCTAACATGAGAGGAATTATGACTGCTCGTACTAAAGTAATTAGTGTGGTAGAACCAATCGCAGCGAATGTCAATTCAAAAGCGATTCAGTTTGAAAAACCAGCTGCTAAGTCAGCCGTAAAATTGGTTGCTTCCGATAACTTAGACGAGTTAATTCAATTATTACACAACGAAGCCAAAGTAATTTAAAACCGTACCATCATGTCAATATTAATATACGCTGAATCAGCAGAGGGAAAATTTAAAAAAGTAGCCTATGAATTGGCTTCTTATGCAAAAAAAATAGCCGAAAGTCTCGGAACTTCAGTAACCGCGGTAACTATCAACGCTGCTGATGTTTCTGAATTAGGTAAATACGGAGTAGATAAAGTCTTAAAAGTTAACAACGAAGCCCTAATGGGATTTTCAGCTAAGGCCTATTCCGATATAATCATACAAGCCACTTTAAAAGAAGGTGCAAAAGTAGTTGTACTTTCCTCAACTACTGATAGTATGTATTTATCCGGTTTGGTAGCAGTTGGTTTAAACGCGGGACTTGCTTCAAATGTGGTAGGACTTCCGGTGAGTACTAGTCCATTCCAAGTTAAACGTACCGCTTTTTCAAACAAAGCATTCAATATCACTGAAATTACAACTGATATAAAAGTAATTGGCTTAGCCAAAAACTCGTATGGGATTGTAGAAAGCAATAGTTCATTAAACCAAGAAGATTTTAATCCATCAATGGATGCTGCTGATTTTAATGTAAAAGTAACCGCTACAGAAAAAAGTTCTGGAAAAGTTTCTATTGCAGATGCTGATATTGTTGTCTCTGGCGGACGTGGCTTAAAAGGACCTGAAAACTGGGGAATGATTGAAGAATTAGCTAGCGTACTTGGTGCGGCTACCGCTTGCTCAAAACCCGTTTCTGATTTAGGTTGGAGACCTCACGGAGAACACGTGGGACAAACTGGAAAACCAGTAGCAACTAATTTATATATCGCAATTGGTGTTTCAGGAGCGATACAACATATTGCGGGAGTGAATTCATCTAAAGTAAAAGTTGTAATCAACAGCGATCCAGAAGCGCCTTTTTTCAAAGTGGCTGATTATGGTGTGGTTGGAGATGCTTTTGAAGTGGTTCCTCAACTAATTGAAAAATTAAAAGCATTCAAAGCACAACAGTAATTTTAAATTAATTTATAAAAAACTGCCTTAAAACAAGGATATTTATATCTTTGCGTTAAGGCAGTTTTTTTTAAACCTACTCCAATTTTTTTTATATCAATTCAATGAGTTTAGTAAAATTATCAATAAAAGGAATTTCATATAGCCAAACCCAAAACGGAGCTTATGCTTTGATTTTAAATGAGGTAGATGGCGATAAAAAATTACCTATTGTCATTGGAGCATTCGAAGCGCAATCTATAGCCATTGCTTTAGAAAAAGAAATTAAACCTCCGCGTCCACTCACTCATGATTTATTTAAAAATTTTGCTGAACGATTTGACATCACAGTAAAACAAGTAATTATACATAAATTAGTTGACGGAGTCTTTTATTCTAGCATCATTTGCGAAAGAGATAAAATTGAAGAAATAATTGACGCTCGAACGTCTGATGCCATTGCTTTGGCATTGCGATTTAATTCCCCAATATTTACTTATAAAAATATTTTAGACAAAGCTGGAATATTCTTAAACAATACCAATGAGCTGAATAAAGACGAAAATGATCTTGATAATATCCTTTCAAATCCAGACACTTTTGGTCAAGAAATTGAAAGTAATCAATCCGGATCAACCTATACTTCAAAAACAATTCAAGAGTTAAATGAATTACTTGCAGAGGCAGTGGAAAACGAAGATTATGAAAAAGCCGCCAAAATAAGAGATGAAATTTCAAAAAGATAAATTAAAATAATAATACTATGAAAATCAATACATTAATTATCACACTAGCTATTGGATTACAATCCATGGTTGGATTTTCACAAGACTACTATTTGCATTGTGGTAGTATTTTAGACGTACAAACTGGAAAGGAAATTAAGAAGGCAACCATAGTAGTTTCCAAAAATAAAATAACAAAAATCAGCGATGGATTTGTTGCTAAGTCCAATGCAAATGACATTGAAGTCAATTTAAAAAACAAATTCATATTGCCTGGATTAATTGATTTACATGTGCATCTTGAAAGTGAACAAAATCCAAAAAGTTATGCTTCAAAATACACAAGTAACGAAGCAGATGTTGCTTTTGAAGCGGCTCGTTTTGCAGAAACAACATTATTAGCAGGTTTTACCACGGTTCGTGATTTAGGTGGTACAGGAGTAAATATTGCATTACGAAATGCTATCAATAAAGGAATTGCAAAAGGGCCTCGTGTTTATACTGCAGGAAAATCAATTGCTTCAACCGGAGGACATGCCGATCCAACTAATGGTAGCAACCGCAAATTAATGGGTGATCCAGGACCACATGAAGGTGTTGTAAATTCTCCCGAAGACGGAGTAAAAGCGGTACGCGAAAGATACAAAGAAGGTGCTGATGTAATTAAAATTACGGCTACTGGTGGTGTTCTAAGTGTTGCTAAAAACGGGAAAAATCCTCAATTTTCAATTGAAGAAATCAAAGCCATCACCACAACTGCAAAAGACTACAATATGCTAACTGCAGCACACGCTCATGGTGATGAGGGAATGCAACGAGCTATCTTAGGAGGAATTAAAACTATAGAGCACGGCACTTTTATGAGCGAAGAAACTATGGAATTAATGAAAAAATACGATGCGTATTTAGTTCCAACCATCACTGCTGGAAAAGAAGTAGCTATAAAAGCAGAAGTAGAAGGATTTTATCCAGAAATCATTGTACCTAAAGCCAAAGAAGTTGGTCCTCAAATACAATCTACTTTTGCAAAGGCATACAAAAAAGGAGTTAAAATTGCATTTGGAACCGATGCTGGAGTATACGATCATGGAAAAAATGGTAAAGAATTTGGTTATATGGTCGAAGCTGGAATGCCTGCTTTAGCCGCTATTCAATCAGCTACCTTAACAAACGCTATGCTTTTGGGGGTAGCTAACGAAATTGGTCAAATCAAACCTGAATTTTTTGCTGATATAATTGCCGTAGATGAAAATCCGTTAACCAATATTAAAACATTAGAACAAGTTCAATTTGTTATGAAGAATGGGGTGGTATATAAAAATCAATAATACAAACTCATCACTTTACATTATTAAGAAAAAAGCAATATGAAACAATATTTAGATTTAGTGCAACATGTAATGGAGAATGGTTGTCAAAAAGGCGACCGAACTGGAACTGGAACCAAAAGTGTTTTTGGATACCAAATGCGTTTTGATTTAAACGAAGGTTTTCCAATGGTTACGACCAAAAAATTGCACCTAAAGTCCATTATTTACGAATTGCTTTGGTTCTTAAAAGGCGACACCAATATCAAATACCTACAAGAAAACGGAGTAAAAATTTGGGACGAATGGGCCGATGCCAATGGTAATCTTGGGCCTGTTTATGGGCACCAATGGCGCAATTGGAATAGCGAAGAAATTGACCAAATTTCGGACTTGATTACCGAATTAAAGTCCAATCCAAATAGTAGACGTATGTTAGTGTCTGCTTGGAATCCATCTGTACTTCCTGATACCAAAAAATCGTTTGAAGAAAATGTGACTAACAATAAAGCGGCTTTGCCTCCGTGTCACGCATTTTTTCAGTTTTATGTTGCTGATGGAAAATTATCGTGCCAATTATACCAACGTTCCGCTGATATATTTTTAGGAGTTCCATTTAATATCGCTTCTTATGCATTACTTACTATGATGATAGCGCAAGTTTGTGATTTAGGTGTGGGTGAATTCATACATACTTTTGGTGACGCACACATTTACAACAACCACTTTGAACAACTAGAATTACAGTTGTCTAGAGAAACAAGACCGCTACCAAAAATGATTTTAAATCCGGCGATACGAAATATATTTGATTTTGATTTTGATGATTTTACTTTAGAAGGTTATGATCCTCACCCTCCTATTAGAGGTAGTGTTGCGGTCTAAAATTTCACTATTTAAAATACTTTAAGACTCCATTTATGATTGTAATGATTGCTGCTGTTGCCGAAAACAATGCCTTAGGAAAAAATAATGAATTGGTGTGGCATTTACCCAATGATTTTAAAAGATTCAAAGAATTAACTTCGGGTCATTACATTATAATGGGACGAAAAACATTTGAAAGTTTTCCAAAACCATTACCCAACAGAACACATGTTGTCATCACAAGACAAGCCAATTACCAACCCGAAGGCTGTATTGTAACGCATAGCATTGAAGATGCCATAAAAATTTGTCCCGAAAATGAAGTAGTTTTTATCATTGGCGGAGGAGAAATCTACAAACAAGCCCTAGCTTTTTCAGATAAAATTGAAATTACAAAAGTGCATGGTCAATTTGAAGCCGATGCTTTTTTTCCTGAAATCAACGATATGGAATGGGAATTAGTGCAATCCGAATTTAATTCAAAAGACGAGAAACATCTTTACGATTACACTTATCAGACATTTATGAAAAAATAATATTTTTTCAATGTATTGGGAGAATGAAATGTCTTTTTGCCTTTTTTTGAACTGCCAAATACCACGAAGGCAGAACAATCGAATAAATTTAAAGTTTCCAAAAACAAATTAATTCTTAAGAACGTGTTTTGCGCTTTGTTCAATACCTTATAAAAGTCATGAAACAAGACCAAAAGACGAAATATAATTGGTTGCGCAAAATCCAACTAACTGATTTTCATTCATTAACTCCCAATTAAACATTGAAAAAGAAATCAAATTTCTTGGGGTAAAATTGGTCAATAAATCTTCACCTGACAATACCCACTTTTGGTGATTTTTTAAAGTTTTCCAAAGTTTTAAAGATTGAACTGTATGGCAACTATTTAGTTCCTTGAGTTTACTTATATTTGCACAAACTAAAAATAATGGCTGATAAAATCACTCCCTACAAAGATTCTTCTCTTAGCAAAAAAGAGCAAGTAGCTCAAATGTTTGATACCATTTCTGGAAACTATGACAATCTAAATCGTGTGATTTCTTTTGGAATAGATGTAAAATGGCGCAAAAAAGTATTGCAAATGGTAGGGAAATCCAATCCTAAAACCATTTTGGATATAGCAACAGGGACGGGTGATTTGGCTATTTTGATGACACAAACAAATGCAGATAAAATTATAGGATTAGATATTTCAGCTGGAATGTTAGAAGTGGGTGTTCAAAAAATTGCATCCAAAAACCTAACCAAAACCATCGAAATGGTACTTGGAGATTCTGAAAACATGCCTTTTGAAGATAATTATTTTGACGCAATAACGGTTGCATTTGGAGTACGTAACTTTGAAAATTTGGAAAAAGGATTGGCTGAAATTTTACGTGTATTAAAACCTAATGGTACATTTGTCATTCTAGAAACATCTGTCCCGGACAAAACTCCTTACAAACAAGGGTATCAATTGTACAGCAATCATATCCTTCCTTTAATTGGTAAACTATTTTCAAAAGACGATGCTGCTTATGGTTATTTGTCAGAATCAGCTGCCGCATTCCCATATGGTGAAAAGTTAAACAATATTTTGAGGAAAATTGGGTTTATAGATGTGATAGCATTACCTCAAACCTTTGGAGTAGCTACGATTTATTCTGCTTCTAAAAAATAATATGAAAAAAGCCGCTTTTGTTCTTTTAATTGTTTTTACAACAAGTGTCCGCGCTCAATTTACACAAAGTATATTTAGCAAAGACCCTGTAATTCATTTAGAGACTTGGCAACAGCAACCTTTATATTTTGGATTTTTCCTTGGGTTGAATTCCTATGATTTAAAATTCAAATACAAAGCCAATGTAAGCGAAGATATTCAAGTTCAAAAAACTACAGGATTTAATGTTGGATTGGTAGCCGATTTGAGATTGCATGAATATATCAATTTACGCTTTGAACCAGGATTGTATTATACAAAGCGAATTTTAAATTATCCTGAAACCTATTTTATAACTCTTCCAAAAGAATCTGATAAAATCAGAGAAGTAAATAGCACATATATCCACTTTCCGTTATTATTTAAATTCTCCGCTTTGCGAACAGGCAACATTCGTCCTTATCTACTTGGAGGCGTTTCTACCACATTAAATTTATCAAGCAACTCGAAATCAAAAGACGATAATTTAGAACAACTTTTTAGAGTAAAAGCTTGGAGTCCTAATTATGAATTGGGTTTTGGTATTGATGTGTTTTCAGAGTACTTTATTTTTTCGCCTTCAATAAGAGGTGTTTTTGGATTGAAAGACGAATTAATTCAAGATAAAGATCTAGCAAGCCCCTGGACTAGTAACATTGAATCCATGCAAACAAGAGGATTGTTTATCAACTTTACTTTTCATTAAATTTAAAGTGTAGCACGGCGAAACTCACTTAAAACAATCGCAGTAGCGGTTGCTACATTTAGACTTTCTGTTTTTTGAAGGGTTCCAAAACGCGGAATTGTCAATCTGTTTTTTATAATTTTCTCTAAATCCGATGAGATTCCATTAGCCTCATTACCCATCACGATAATTCCTTCTTGCGGTAAATTAGTGGTATACATGTTCACGCCATCCATAAATGTTCCGAAAACAGCTAGCTTACTATTAGCAATAAAATCAATTAAATCTACATAAGTTACATTCACACGGGCAATAGAACCCATCGTTGCCTGAACTACTTTTGGGTTATATACATCCACCGTTTCTTTGGAACAAATTAATTGCTGAATCCCAAACCAATCACACAAACGCAAGATGGTGCCTAAATTTCCTGGGTCGCGAATATCATCTAGCGCTACAATTAATCCTGATGAATTAATTGCTTTAACCTCAGGTATTTTGAAAACTGCCAAACAAGTATTTGGCGAAGCCAAAGCACTCATTTTCTTCAAATCGGCATCAGTCACAAGGGTTTTCAAATTACCGGCTACGATTTCAAAATCAGTTTGAGTCGTATATAAATGTTCCAATTCAAAAGGTGCATCAAGCAATTCTTGAATCCCTTTGATTCCCTCGGCAATAAACAATTGATGCGTTTGTCGGTGTTTTTTTTGATGTAAACTGGATATAAGCTTTATTTGGTTTTTACTAACCATAAAAAAATGTACTTTTGAATTAAAATTTTAGAACCGTTGAAACATATTTTCACAAAAGTAACTGCATTTATTCTAATTGCAATATTTATTTCTGCTTGTAACGCTGTAAAAAGAGTTCCAAACGGTAAATTTTTGTTGACTAAAAACGAAATATTCGAGAATAACAAAGTGATTTCAGATGAAACTACGTTCAGCCAATTGTACCAAAAACCAAATAGTAAAATAGCTGGAATTCCGCTTTTTTTGACTTTCAATAATTGGGCAAAACCCAATATTGACTCAACTTTTCAAGCAATACAAAATCCAATTGCTACAAGTCCAACTGATAAACCGGTAAACCAAAAAGGAAAATCGTTCTGGCAAAATGGCATTTCTAATTTTTTAAAAAAAATTGGCGAACCTCCAGTGATTTTCGATCCATTAAAAACGGACAAGTCGGTATTGCGTTTATCGTATTTATATTTTAATAAAGGTTTTTTTGACGTTAAAATCAAATCTGTTTTTGATACGATTGGTCTTAAAAAAGGCCGTGTCAATTATTATATAGAACCTGGAGTTGCTTACACAATTGATTCGGTATCTACTGAAATAGCAACGGTAGTTTTAGATTCATTGTACCAATCAACCCAATCCAATTCCATTTTAAAACCTGGAAACCGATATAAAACGGAAGATTTTGAAAATGAAAAAAACAGAATCACAACTTTATTTCGAAATAGTGGCGCCTATGATTTTCAACCGAACAATGTTAGTTTTGATATTGACACTATTCAGAAAAAAAACAAAGCTAGCGTCCGATTAAAAATTGGAGATTATAATTATCAAAATAAAGATGTAACAGTTACTGAACCATTCAAATTATACAAAATAAGTGACGTTAGAATTTTTACCGATTATTCTGCAGCTGATGCCAAAGCAACACTAACGGATAGCACCGAGTATATGAATTTTAAATTGGTAAGCCGAAATAAACTCAAATACAAACCATTTGCCATTACCAATGCAGTTTTTATTACAAAAGGCGGGTATTTTTCAGATACTAAAACCAATTTAACTAGTCGGTATTTAAGTAATTTAAAAATCTTTAATTACCCATCCATTATTTACGAACAAGATAAAAGAGATAGTACTGCCCAATCCCTAATTGCAAAGATATATTTGACTCCAAAAAAGAAATACAACTTTGGACAGTCATTAGATGTAACCCATTCCAATATTCAAAATATCGGTATTAGTTTTAGCCCTTCTATTTCCATACGAAATGTTTTTAATGGGGCAGAAACATTAGAGTTTTCGGGCAGAGCCAATGTGGGATCCTCAAAAGATTTTGCCAACCCAAATGATGTGTTTTTTAATGCATCTGAGTTAGGTGTGGATTTAAAACTGAATTTTCCAAGAATCGTAATGCCTTTTGCAACTGAGAAAATCATTCCAAAAAGTATGATTCCGTCCACCTTAATTACAACTGGTTATTCCACTCAAAAAAATATTGGTTTAGACAAAGAAAATTTCATAGGATCTATCAATTACAATTGGACACCCAAAGCAAACAGAACTGCACGATTTGACTTGTTTAATGTGCAATTTGTTCGAAATTTAAATCCTAAAAACTACTATAATGTTTATACCTCTTCTTACGATGCGTTAAACACATTGGCGAAAAATCCATCGTATCAAATTGGCGCTAATTTCTATGATGCCGATGGTAACTTAACTATTGAAAACGGAACCAATCAATTTATAAATAGCATTTTAACTCAAGCTACACCTACTTCGGCGACTGATTATGCAACCGTAAAAAGTATTGCTGAACGACAATTTAGACTTACCGAAAATGATTTTATTTTAGCTACCAATTTTAGCTATTCTACCACTACTAAAAAAGACTTAGCCGATAGCGATTTTTATCTATTTAAAACCAAAATTGAATCTGCAGGTTCTATTCTTAGTTTGTTTGCCAATGCTACGAATTTGAAAAAAAATACTTCCAACCGTTTTGAACTATTCAATTTAGAATATTCAGAATATATAAAAACAGAATTCGATTTTGTAAAATATTGGGACTTATCAAGAGAAAAAGTAATTGCTGTACGAAGCTTTTTCGGCATAGCGATTCCGTTTGGAAATTCTGACAATATTCCTTTTTCAAGAAGTTACTATTCAGGAGGTTCCAATGATAATAGAGGTTGGAATCCGTATCGTTTAGGTCCTGGAAGCACAGGAGGAATCAATGATTTCAATGAAGCAAACATGAAATTAACTGTTAGTGCTGAATTTCGATTTAAAATTTTAGGAAGCTTAAAAGGAGCTCTTTTTGCAGATGCAGGAAATATTTGGAATGTTCTTGACAATACCGAAGATCCAAAAGCAACATTCAATGGATTAAAAGATCTAGAAAACATAGCTCTTGGTACCGGTTTTGGACTACGCTATGATTTAAACTTTTTTGTACTTCGCTTTGACTTAGGTTTTAAAACCTATAATCCCGCACAAAACAAAGATCGAAGATGGCTTAAAGATTGTAATTTCGGGCAGTCCGTATTAAATTTTGGAATAAATTATCCGTTCTAATACTAATTAATTCTTATTTTTGCGAACTCAAACTAAAAACAACTAAAAACAATTACAATGTCACACAACATCAAACCAGGAGTTGCAACTGGAGATCAAGTACAAGAGATCTTTAATTATGCAAAAGAAAAAGGTTTTGCACTTCCTGCAGTTAACGTAACTGGATCAAGCACAATCAACGGAGTTATTGAAACAGCGGCCAAATTAAATGCGCCTGTTATTATTCAATTTTCTAATGGTGGTGCTCAATTTAATGCTGGAAAAGGATTATCTAATGCAAGTGAAAAAGCAGCTATCGCTGGCGGAATTGCAGGTGCTCTTCATATTCATACTTTAGCAGAAGCTTACGGAGCAACTGTAATTTTACACACAGATCACTGTGCTAAAAAATTATTACCTTGGATTGACGGTTTATTAGATGCCTCTGAAAAACATTTTGCTGCAACTGGAAAACCATTATTTTCTTCACACATGATTGACTTGTCAGAAGAGCCAATTGAAGAAAACATCGAAATCTGTAAAGAATATTTAGCTCGTATGAGCAAAATGGGAATGACATTAGAAATCGAATTAGGAATCACTGGTGGTGAAGAAGATGGTGTTGACAACTCTGATGTTGATAGTTCTAAATTATACACTCAACCTGAAGAAGTAGCCTATGCTTACGAAGAATTATCAAAAGTAAGCCCTAAATTCACTATTGCTGCTGCTTTTGGAAACGTACACGGAGTATACAAACCAGGTAACGTAAAATTAACTCCAAAAATCTTGAAAAACTCTCAAGACTTCGTTCAAAACAAATACAATACAGGAGCTAATCCAGTTGATTTCGTTTTCCACGGTGGATCTGGTTCAACTTTAGAAGAAATTAGAGAGTCTATTGGATATGGTGTAGTTAAAATGAACATCGATACTGATTTACAATTTGCATACACTGAAGGAATTCGTGATTATATGGTTAAAAACATTGACTATTTGAAAACACAAATTGGTAACCCAGAAGGTGCTGATGTTCCTAACAAAAAATACTACGATCCAAGAAAATGGATTCGCGAAAGTGAAGTTACATTCAACATAAGATTAGAGCAAGCATTTGCTGACTTGAACAATGTAAACACTCTATAATTAACCATTGACCATTGACAATTCAATTGAATTGTCAATGGTTTATTATTTAGTACAACTATGGCTTGGTTTAAAAGACACGAAAAAGGAATCACTACTCCTACCGAAGACAAAATGGATGTTCCAAAAGGTCTTTGGTACAAATCTCCAACAGGAAAAATTATTGATGCAGAGGAATTAGCACGTAACTTATATGTGAGTCCTGAAGATGATTTCCACGTTAGAATTGGAAGTGAAACCTATTTCGAAATCTTATTTGACAATAATGAGTTTGTTGAATTGGATAAAAACATGACATCTAAAGATTCATTGCATTTTGTTGACACCAAAAAATACTCAGACCGTCTTAAAGATGTTACTTCAAAGACAAAATTGAATGATGCGGTTCGAACTGCTGTTGGAAAATCAAAAGGAAAAGATCTAGTAGTTTGTTGTATGGATTTTGCTTTTATTGGAGGTTCTATTGGAGGTGTTGTGGGAGAAAAAATCGTAAGAGGAATTGACCATGCAATCCAAAACAAATTGCCTTTTGTAATGATTTCAAAATCAGGTGGTGCTCGTATGATGGAAGCGGCGTTTTCATTAATGCAGTTAGCTAAAACTTCGGTAAAATTAGTGCAATTAGCCGAAGCTAAATTACCATACATCTCACTTTGTACTGATCCAACCACAGGTGGAACTACAGCTTCTTATGCCATGTTAGGAGATATTAATATTTCTGAGCCTGGAGCTTTAATTGGATTTGCAGGACCTCGTGTAGTTCGAGATACAACAGGGAAAGATTTGCCGGAAGGTTTTCAAACTGCTGAATTTTTATTAGAGCATGGTTTCTTAGATTTTATCACACCAAGAAAAGAACTAAAAGACAATATCAATTTATATATCGACTTGATTCAAAACAACGATATTCGATAGTCAAAAATATAGTTACAAAAAGAACCCCAAAAGGCAAATTGCTTTTTGGGGTTTTTTATATACTAAAAGTACTGATTTACATTCCTGTTCTTATCGCTTCTACTGGATCTAATTTAGAAGCTGTTATGGCAGGTAAAATACCTGAAATAAGTCCTATAATCGCAGCTAAGCTAGTTCCTAGCAACACATTGCTCATACTCAATACAAATTCAAAATCCATTGCTTTAGTTAACACAACTGATATTATCCAAACTAAAAGTAGTCCAACTGCTCCTCCAATAACTGAAAGGATCACGGCTTCAAATAAAAATTGAAACAAGATAAATCTATTTTTAGCTCCAAGTGATTTTTGGATACCAATTAAATTGGTTCGCTCTTTAACCGAAACAAACATAATATTAGCAATACCAAATCCACCAACTAACAATGAAAATCCACTTATGATCCATCCTACTACATTCATTTGACCTACAATTCCATCAATCAAATCTGTAAATCCAGATAAAACATTGATGAAAAAATTGTCTATTTCATCGGTTTTCATACCACGATAATTTCGCAATTTTTGAGTAAGTTCCGCTTTAAAAGCATCCATATCAACCCCTTTTTCTGGTTTTATTAGTATTACTGGAGTTAAGGCGTCATTGTTATCGCCATACATTCGTCTTAAAAAATTAACAGGTATAAAAACCGAAGTATCGTTACTATCACCAAAAATCCCTGCGCCTTGTTTTTTCAAAACGCCAATGACCGTAAACCGTTGACCATACAATCTAATGTTTTTACCAATGGGATTGGCTCCTTCAAAAAGACCTGATGCTATTTCATTTCCTAAAACAATAACCGCTGCACCAGAATTAGATTCCGATTCATTGTAAAAACGACCTTCGTCAAATTCTAAACCTTCAATTTCTATAAACTCATGAGAAACAGGAACTACATTAATATCGCTCACGGTAGCCGATTGGTATTTTATTGATTCTCGATTTACAAAAAATTGAAAGGCCATTTGATTGACATCATTCATTGAACCTTTTAAATATTCGTATTCATCATATTTAACATTTGGAAATTGTTCTCTTTTCCATTGTGGGATTTCAGAAGGTCCAAAAGAAAAACGCATTAAATAAATGGTATTTTTATCTAAACTACTCAAATCTTTTTTAATTTTTCGATCCAAAGAATCTACTGCGGCAAGGACTGCAATAATTGAAAATATTCCAATTGTTACCCCTAATAATGAAAGTAAAGTCCTGAGTTTATTATTTCGTAATGCATTTAATGCAAACCTAAAACTCTCTTTTAATAATCGAAGATATACCAACATACTTTTTTTCTTTTGTAACCATGTAAAATTCAGTAAATTTTATTCAAAAACCTAATATAAATTAGTTGGAAGATAAGTGTCTATATTTCTCAGAATGTTACAGCTTTAGATGGATATTTATAACCAAAAAAAAACTATTTTTGCACTTTAAATTTTTAACTACACAATGAGCACAACTAAATCTATTCAATCTGCATTAATTTCAGTATTTTCAAAAGACGGTCTTGAACCAATTGTAAGAAAATTGCATTCACAAAATGTAACCCTTTACTCTACAGGTGGAACAGAAGATTTCATCAAAAACCTAGGTATTCCTGTAATTCCTGTTGAAGATGTGACTTCTTACCCATCAATCCTTGGCGGAAGAGTAAAAACATTACATCCAAAAGTTTTTGGAGGGATCTTAAACCGTCAAGACAATGAAAGTGATGTGCAACAAATGAAAGAATATGATATTCCTCAAATTGATTTAGTTATTGTTGACTTGTATCCGTTTGAAAAAACAGTTGCTTCTGGTGCTAGTGAAGCTGATATCATTGAAAAAATTGATATTGGTGGAATTTCATTGATTCGTGCTGCAGCAAAAAACTTCAAGGACACTGTTATTATAGCTTCTGTTGACGATTACAGTTTGTTTTTAGATATGATTACGGCTCAAAATGGCGCTACAACTTTGGAAGACAGAAAGCTTTTGGCAACCAAAGCATTCCACGTTTCATCACATTACGATGGAGCTATCTTTAATTATTTCAATACAGACGAAACTATTTATAAAGAAAGTATTGCCAACGGACAAGTATTGCGTTACGGAGAAAACCCACATCAAAAAGGATTTTTCTTTGGCGAATTTGACAAAATGTTCAACAAAGTTCACGGAAAAGAGTTGTCTTATAACAACCTTCTTGATGTAGATGCTGCCGTAAATTTAATTGCTGAATTTAAAAACGACGGTCCTACATTTGCTATCCTAAAACACAATAACGCTTGTGGATTGGCCTCAAGAAAAACAATTAGCGAAGCCTACTTAGCGGCTTTAGCGTGTGATCCAACGTCAGCCTTTGGTGGAGTACTAATTGCCAATACAAAAATTGATGTAGCCACTGCATCCGAAATTAACAAGTTGTTCTGCGAAGTAGTTATCGCACCTGCTTTTGATACAGAAGCCATAGCAATTTTAGAAGAAAAGAAAAACCGAATTATATTAGTTCAAAATGAAGTGGCTTTACCACAAAGACAAGTTCGTACTTGCTTGAACGGAATTTTAGTTCAAGACAGAAATAACATTACCGATACCAAAGAAGATTTAAAAACCGTTACACTAACAGCTCCAACTGCTCAAGAAATAGACGATTTAATTTTTGCATCTAAAGTGTGCAAAAACACAAAATCGAACACTATTGTTTTTGCTAAAAACGGCACACTTATCTCATCTGGAACAGGACAAACCTCAAGAGTTGATGCTTTAATGCAAGCAATTGACAAAGCCAATGCCTTTGGTTTTGACTTGAATGGAGCCTCTATGGCTAGTGATGCTTTCTTCCCATTTCCTGACTGTGTGGAATTGGCTAAAAAAGCAGGAATCACAGCTGTAATTCAACCTGGTGGATCTATTAAAGATCAGTTAAGTATTGACTATTGTAATGAAAATAAATTAGCAATGGTATTTACAGGAACACGTCATTTTAAACATTAATTTGTTTAACTTTGCTTGTTATTTAATTTTAAATTTAAAACCCAATTACGCTTATGGGATTTTTTGATTTCATGACCGAGGATATTGCAATCGACCTTGGTACCGCAAACACACTAATTATTCACAACGATAAAGTTGTTATAGATAGCCCTTCTATTGTAGCTAGAGATAGAATTTCTGGTAAAATCATTGCTGTTGGTAAAGAAGCCAACATGATGCAGGGTAAAACTCACGAAAACATAAAAACAATTCGTCCTCTTAAAGACGGAGTAATTGCTGATTTCGACGCTTCGGAGAAAATGATTAATATGTTTATTAAGAGTATTCCTGCGCTGAAAAAAAGAATGTTTACACCTGCTTTACGTATGGTGGTTTGTATTCCATCTGGGATTACCGAAGTGGAGATGAGAGCGGTAAAAGAATCCTGTGAAAGAGTAAATGGTAAAGAAGTATATTTGATTCACGAACCTATGGCAGCAGCTATTGGTATCGGAATTGACATTATGCAACCTAAAGGAAATATGATTGTAGATATCGGTGGTGGTACTACTGAAATCGCTGTAATTGCTCTTGGCGGAATTGTTTGCGACAAATCGGTTAAAATTGCAGGAGATGTTTTCACAAACGATATCATCTACTATATGCGTACACAACACAACTTATTTGTTGGAGAAAGTACAGCAGAGAAAATTAAAATTCAAATTGGAGCCGCTTTAGAAGATTTAGAAACTCCTCCAGAAGATATGTCAGTTCAAGGACGTGATTTGTTAACTGGAAAACCAAAACAAGTAGAGGTTTCTCATCGTGAAATCGCTAAAGCTTTAGATAAATCTATTCAACGTATCGAAGATGCAATTATGGAAACTTTATCTCAAACACCTCCAGAATTAGCAGCAGATATTTACAACACAGGAATCTATCTTGCAGGTGGAGGATCAATGTTGCGAGGTCTAGACAAACGTATTTCTTTAAAAACTGATCTTCCGGTTTATATTGCTGAAGATCCTTTAAGAGCAGTAGTAAGAGGAACTGGTATGGCGCTTAAAAATATCAATAGATTTAAAAGTATCTTGATTAAATAGTCTTTCTCAAAAAAGAAGTCATAAATAATACATTTATAAAATGCAGCAAATATTTACTTTTATATTTAAAAACAGTAATCGCTTACTGTTTTTGCTGCTTTTAGGTATTTCGTTATCACTTACAATTCAATCCCATTCATTTCATAGAAGCAAAGTAATTAGTTCTGCTAATTTCATGAGTGGCGGTGTATATGAAAAACTGAGCGAATTTGATGAGTACTTGAATTTAAAATCTCAAAATGAAGCATTGGCTCAAGAAAATGCTGCATTAAAAAGTTTGTTATTCAACAAAAAAGATTCAACTGTAGTTGCCAAATTAGATAGTATCAAAGGAGTAAAACCTACTGATATTATTGTCTCTAAAGTAATTCACAATTCCTATAATGTTCACGAAAATTACCTCACTTTAAATTCGGGCGAACTTCAAGGTGTTAAACCTGATATGGGAGTAATCAATAGTTTAGGAATTGTTGGGATTGTCGACAATACTTCACCTCGCTATGCAACTGTAATTAGTATTTTGAACAAAAAATCACAAATAAATGCTAAGGTTAAAAAATCAAATCACTTTGGTTCATTGATTTGGAATGGAAAAAGCACAGGATTTGTTCAATTGATTGATGTTCCAAGATTAGCTTCTGTAAGAAAAGGAGACACTATTGTTACTGGTGGTCAATCGGTAATTTTCCCTGAAAACATTAACATTGGTACAATTGACAAAGTATATATTGATAATGAAACTAATTACTATACCCTGGATATTAAATTGTTCAATGATATGACTAACCTAGGTCATGTGTATATAATTAAAGGAAAGGACAGACAAGAAATTATCAATCTAGAAAAACGAGAAGAAGATGAATAGTAGTTTATTTTTCAATCTTTTTAGATTTATTATATTACTTAGCCTACAAGTTATTGTGTTCAACAATATCAATTTGTTTGGTTTCATCAGTCCGTTCCCGTATATCTTGTTTATCATTTTATATCCGGTAAATGGAAATAAATCGGGTTTATTAGTAGCTAGTTTTCTTTTAGGAATTATCTTAGATATGTTTAGCAACTCCGGAGGAATTCATACCACAGCCAGTTTACTACTTGCTTATTTTAGACCCTCCATTTTTAAATTTGCTTTTGGTGTAAGTTACGAATACCAAACCATTAAACTAAATGATACACTAACTCCTGAACGTTTTTCATTTCTATTAGTTGCTGTAGTACTGCATCATTTAGTCTTATTTATTTTTGAAGCATTCCAATTCAGTCTGCTATGGGATATTTTAATTCGGACACTGCTTAGCAGCATTGTTACACTTGTTATTTGTATCATTATTATCTACTTAATTAAGCCAAATAAGCGATGAGAAAAGTATTGCTGCCTTCCTTAATCATTATTGCAGCATCCTTGCTGGTACTACGCATTTTTTATCTTCAAGTTATTGATGATTCATTCAAACTGAAATCAGATAACAACGCTATTAAAATAAAATATGACTATCCCGAAAGAGGATATATATATGATCGAAACGGAAAATTATTAGTTTCTAATCAAGCTTCTTATGATATCATGGTCATTCCACGTGAGATCAATAAATTAGACACATTAGAATTTTGTGCCCTTCTTAATATTACTAAAGAAGACTTTATCAAAAAAATCGAAAAAGCCAAGATCTATAGCCCAAGATTACCTTCTGTATTCTTAACACAATTAAACAAAATCGAATTTGCTGCTTTCCAAGAAAAAATTCGAAAATATGAAGGCTTTTATTTTCAAAAGCGTTCGCTACGCGATTATGAAGTGAACTATGGCGCAAATATTTTTGGTTTTATAACTCAGGTTAATGAAAATTTAATTGCTAAAAATCCGTACTACAACAGTGGTGATTTAATTGGAAAACAAGGGGTTGAAGAAAGTTACGAAGAAATATTACGCGGAATTAAAGGTGTAAAATACATTCAAAAAGATAAGTACAATAGAGAAATTGGTTCTTTCAAAGAAGGAAAATACGATACTATTGCCGTGCAGGGAGAAGACATCAATCTAAGTATTGATGCTGAAATTCAGAGATACGGTGAAGAATTAATGATTAATAAACGCGGTGGAATTGTAGCTATCGAACCTAAAACGGGTGAAATATTAGCTTTGGTAACGGCTCCATCCTATGACCCTTCGATCTTAGTAGGTAGACAACGTTCTAAAAATTATACTCAATTGTACCGCGATTCTATTGCTAAACCATTGTATGACAGAGGCCTTTTGGCTGAATACCCTCCTGGCTCTCCATTTAAAATTCTGACTGGTTTAGTGGCTTTGCAAGAAGGCGTAATTAACGAACAAACCAGTGTAGCCTGTAATCATGGCTTCAGCTATGCCAGAGGTCGTTTTATGAGATGTCACTGTCATGGTGGAATGTTGCAATTGCACAGAGGAATTTACGAATCTTGTAATGCGTTTTTCGGGACTTCTTACATGAAAACTATAAATAAATATGTCAAACCAAGTTACGCGGTTGATGTATGGAGTAATCACGTTAAAAGTTTTGGACTTGGACAATTTATGGGTTATGATTTGCCAACAGGTCGAAAAGGAAATATTCCCGATTCCAAAACCTACAAACGAATTTATCCAAATGGTGGCTGGAGAAGTACTGCTATTGTATCCAATGCTATTGGCCAAGGTGAAGTTTTGATGACGCCAATCCAACTGGCCAATATGATGGCTACTATTGCCAATAAAGGATATTATTACACGCCTCATATCATTAAGAAAATAGAAGGAAAACCTATTGATAAAAAATTTACAACTAAACACGTAACCACAATAAATAAGAAATATTTCAAACCAATTATTGACGGATTATTTGACGTGTACAATTTAGGAACAGCTTACCATCTAAAAGTTGAAGGAATTGATATTTGTGGAAAAACGGGTACCGCTGAAAATTTTGCTAAAATTGGAGGAGTAAGAACTCAACTCGAAGATCACTCGATATTTGTAGCCTTTGCTCCTAAAAACAATCCTAAAATTGCCATAGCCGTAATGGTGGAAAATGGGGGTTATGGCGCAACCATAGCAGGTCCAATTGCCAGTTTAATGATTGAAAAATACCTAAGAAAAAAAATTACAAGAACTGACTTAGAGACCAGAATACTAAGCAGAAGCTTACAAGGGCAGTATGCTAAATTGGGAGGACTTTCAGAAACTGTAAAAAGAGAAATGAGAAAACAAGACTCTATTGTTCAAAGTAAAACTACACCCTCAAAAATTAATAAAGACACGGTTAAATCTATTAAAAAAGTTACACGTTAAGAATGAAAAATCAAAGTATAACTAATAATATTGACTGGAGTTCCGTAGTAATTTATGGCCTACTTGTCTTACTAGGATGGTTGAATATTTATTCTTCTTCATTATCTTCTATGGAAGGTACTTCTGAAAAGCAATTTTTATTTATCGCACTTACCATCCCATTAATATTTATCGTTCTTTTTGTTGACGGAAAGTTTTATGAAAAATACGCCTCTATTATTTATGGAGTTTCTTTACTATCACTAATTGGACTTTTTGCTTTCGGAAAAACAATTGCTGGGCAACGATGCTGGTATGGATTTGGTAGTTTTACGTTACAACCCTCAGAATTTGCAAAAGCAGCAACCGCTTTGGCTTTAGCCAAATATTTGAGTGATACACAGATTAATCTTTCGTACACCAATAGGCAAATTCAAGCTTTAGCCATTGTGTTTTTACCTGTATTATTAATATTACCTCAACCTGATCCAGGAAGCGCATTAATTTACAGTGCTTTCTTTTTAGTTCTATACCGCGAAGGTTTGCCTTCTTGGTACATTTGGACAGGTTTTTCAGCTATTCTATTGTTTGTCCTTTCCTTACTTTTACAACCGCAATACGTAATTCTATTAGCCTTATTAGTGATTGTAATTGTACATATAAAATCCCGTTTAGCTGATCGAAATATAGTGCTTAGTGCTATTTTATTCGCATTAATTTCTGGATTCGTATTGTCTGTAAATTATGTGTTTACGAATGTATTCAAACAACACCATAGAGATCGTTTCAATATTTTATTAGGCAAAACAGTCGATATGAAAGGCATTGGATATAATACTAATCAATCTGAAATCGCTATTGGTTCTGGCGGATTTTTTGGAAAAGGTTTCCTTGAAGGAACCCAAACCAAAGGTGGTTTTGTCCCAGAGCAACATACCGATTATATTTTCACTACAGTAGGTGAAGAATGGGGATTTTTAGGTTCGTTAGTGGTTATTGCGCTTTTTGTAACCCTGTTACTGCGTATAATTTACCTTGCTGAAAGACAAAAAACTAAATTTAGCCGTGTTTATGGCTATTGCGTAGCCGGAATCTTATTCATCCACTTTTTTGTCAACATTGCGATGGTAGTAGGGATTTTTCCAACAATTGGTGTGCCTCTACCCTTCTTTTCATATGGAGGATCCGGCTTATGGGGATTCACGATTTTACTATTTATCTTCTTAAAAATGGATGCCAATAAAGTGAATGAATGGTAATTTACTTCGAATACAATACAAAAAAAAAACGCCTCTAAATAGAGTCGTTTTTTTGTTGTTTGAACTGATTTACGATTTAACTAAAGGATTGGTTTTTAGTTTAGTCGTTATCGGTTTTTTAATCACTTTTTTGGTTTGTAAATCTTCCAAAACGTTTAACGCTTCTTCTACATAGATATCTTTAGCTAATTGCTCGTGCCAACGTTCTCTTTTCTCTTTTAGTGTAACATCTTTACTCATTGCTTCCATTTCATAAGGCAATGATTTGAAAATAAAACTATTTTTATAATTCTGTAAAGGTTTGTATTTTTTAGCTTTTTCTTCAATTTGCTTTTGAGCCATTTTGAATTTTTCTATGTTCAAGCTGTATTCATAATCGTTACTACGACTATCAATCCATTTTGCATTATCTTCTACCAATTGGAACTGTTGATTTTGTGCAATCCTGTTTTTGCTATTTGCAATAGCTTGATTAAAATTTTTGGAATTATTCCAAAGAGCATACTGAGCAGGATCGATTTTATCCCAAGGCATCGCATTGTGCATATCTCTTTCGCCCATTTTTAAATACGCATAACGATCCGGCATCACCACATCACTACTTACTCCTTCTAATTGAGTTGAACCCCCATTAATTCTATAAAATTTTTGAGTAGTAGTTTTCAAAGCACCTAAATCACCAACCGAACTACTTCGCACAAATTGGTTCAAATCAATTACATTTTGTACTGTTCCTTTACCATAGGTTTGTTTGCTTCCAATAATGATTCCGCGTTTGTAATCCTGAATGGCAGCAGCCAATATTTCAGAAGCCGAAGCAGAAAAACTATTGACCATGATGACCAATGGGCCATCCCACTCTATTTTTTTATCACGATCGTATAAAACTTCTTTTCGTTTACCGGCTGATTTAATTTGGACAATTGGCCCCTCTTCAATAAATAAACCTGCAATATCAACTACAGTTGAAAGTGAACCTCCACCATCATCGCGAACGTCTAATGCGATACCGCTTACGCCTTCTTTTTTCAATCTGGCTACTTCTAAAGCGATATCTTTTCCAGCATCTCTACCCTCTCGATTTTCAAAATCTATGTAGAACTTCGGCAAATAAATAACACCATATTTTAGTCCATTTTTTTCGACAATACTGGATTTAGCATAGGTTTCTTCAATTTCAACAATATCTCTAATGATTGATATTACTTTGATAGTCCCATCCACTTTCTTAACTGTTAATCGTACTTCGGTTCCTTTAGTACCTTTGATTTTTTTGACCACATCATCCAAACGCATTCCAACTACATCAATTGGCTCTTGGTTTCCTTGCGCGACCTTAATTACAATATCTCCTGCTTCCAATTGTTTTCCTCTCCAGGCTGGTCCTCCAGAAATCAATTCCGAAATCTCAGTATAATCGTTTTTCTTTTGTAAACGCGCACCAATACCTTCTAGTTTACCACTCATACTTACATCAAAACGCTCTTTTTCTTCAGCTGCCAAATAATTAGTATGAGGATCAAAACGCCCAGTAACCGAATTTAAATACACAGAAAAATAATCATTTCGAGTCAAATCTTTGATGAAACCAAAATATTCATCCAATGATTTTAAAGAACTTTCTCTGGTTTCTTTTTCTAATTCTTCAAAAGTCTTGATCTTTACTTTTTCAGTTAAAGCCGCCTTTTTAGTATCGGTGATGTTTTCTTGTAAACCGTTATCAACATTTAAAGGAGCAGTAGCTTCCTTCAAGTCTTTGTCAATTTTGCCATTACTCTCTTGAATCTCCAAACGATCTACTAAGGAAGATAAGGTAGATAATTTGATTTGCTTGCGCCATCTTTCGTTAAGTTCCGTTGTGTTTTTAGCATACGGCATTTTTTCGTAATCCGTATTAAAAGATTCATCCGCTTTATAATCAAACGGTTTATTCAAAACAGACTTATAAATGGACTTGCTTTCATCTATACGTTGCATCAATCGGGTATAAGTCAAATCAAAAAACGTCAAATCTTTGTTTAACAATTGATCATCCAATTCCAATTCATATTTGGAAAATTCATCGATATCGGCTTGCAAGAAGAATCTTTTGGATGGATCCAAAGCCTCGATATAATCTTTGTAAACCCCTTTTGAAAATTCGTCATCCATTGTCGCTGGATTGTAATGTCCTTTTTCTAGAACAAAGGTCAATAACTCAATCAGCAACTTATCTTTCTCTGGATCAGAAGTTGTAGTAAAATTAGATTTAAAAGCGAGTAAGGATAAGGATACAAAGGTGACTACTAATAGCAGTTTATAATTTCTTTTCATAAAGTTCATAATGGTATTCATCCAGTTTTTTGTCTAAATTACAGCAAAAGTTATTTCAACAATGATACGGTGTACTTAATTTTTTGTTAAAGATATAAAATTGTTCTTTTTGGCAAAGATTAAATGGACTAAGTTGGGATATTTTGTTTTTCTTTGTTCCTAATTTTGAATACAATTTATAGCTAACACTAATTATTAAACCCTTTTGAAAAATAAAACAGAAGTACTACTTGGATTAATTATTGGAATAATCACCAGCGTTTTTGGTTGTTTTTTATTTATTCTGTTATTTACGAAATTTACATTTTTTGCCGGAATTGAATTAATGCAAGCAGAAGGTAAATTGGGTAAAATTATCACCTTGGGTACCGTATTGGATTTAGGTGTTTTTTGGACGCTATTAAAATTAAATAAAGAATTTATGGCACGCGGTGTGATTTTGGCGGTGATACTACTTACCTTAATTACCGTGTTGATTTAACATAGCACAATAGCTCGTTACAATGAAATATTACATTATTGCAGGAGAAGCTTCGGGAGATTTACACGGAGCTAATTTAATGAAAGCCTTATACCAAAAAGATCCAACTGCTGAGATTCGTTTTTGGGGTGGCGACTTAATGCAATCTGTTGGCGGCACTTTAGTGAAACATTACAAAGAACTTGCTTTCATGGGTTTTATTGAAGTGGTATTCAATCTAAAAACCATTTTAAATAATATCAAAATAGCCAAAAAAGACATTCTTGAATTCCAACCGGATGTCATCATTTTTATTGATTATCCAGGATTTAATTTGCGCATTGCCAAATGGGCAAAAACCTTGAGCATCAAAACCCACTATTATATATCGCCTCAAATTTGGGCGTGGAAAGAAAACAGAATCACTGACATCAAACGCGATGTCGACCAGATGTATGTGATTTTACCTTTTGAAAAAGCATTTTACGAAAACAAACACCACTATCCGGTACATTTTGTTGGACATCCTTTAATTGATGCCATTCACAACCAACCCAAAGTTGATACTACTATTTTTAGAAAAGAAAATCAATTAAACGACCAACCCATTATTGCCATTTTGCCGGGTAGCCGAAAACAAGAAATTACCAAAATGCTTTCGGTTATGTTGAGTGTTGTCAAAGATTTTCCGGACTACCAATTTGTGATTGCGGGTGCGCCAAGTCAGGATTTTTCTTTTTATGAAAAATTCATAACCAATGACAATATTAAATTCATCTCGAATAAAACGTACTCCTTATTGCAAATTGCCACAGCCGCTTTAGTAACCTCTGGGACAGCTACTTTAGAAACAGCACTTTTTAAAGTTCCCGAAGTTGTGTGCTACAAAGGAAGTTGGGTTTCGTACCAAATTGCCAAACGCATCATTACCTTAAAATACATTTCGTTAGTGAACCTTATCATGGATAAAGAAGTCGTAACCGAATTAATTCAAGACGACTGCACTACAGTTCGCATCAAAGAAGAATTAGCTAAAATTCTGGACCAACATCATCGTGATCAGCTATTAGACCAATATGACCAATTAGAACAGCAATTGGGAGGCATTGGCGCCAGTCAAAAAACTGCGCAGTTGATTGTAGCAAGTTTAAAAAAATTATAAATTATAATTCCTAAAAGCTTCCTATCTTTTGGAGACAGGAAGCTTTATTATTTTTATACCACTCGTTTATAAATTTTTGTATTTTAGTACAATGAAAGTTTTGCAATTCCCCCTAGCAAGAGTTACATTGGTTTTTTGCATCGGTATTGTTATAGCCTATTTGGTGCAACCGAGTCCCATTCTTGTGTTCTCGTCACTATTTCTAGTTGCCCTATTTTCAGCTGTTGCTTATTATTGGTGTACCCAAAAATCCCATCACAATCAATATTTTGGTCTAGCTATTTTCGTACTTGCCTTTACTGTTGGCATGAGTACTCAAACGATTCACACAGACTCTTATAAAAAAAATCATTTTACTCAACTTCCGAACATTTTTGAGCAACCGCATACCTTTACCATTGTCCTCAAAGAAAAATTAAAAAGTACTGCAAATAATCAACGCTATGTTGCTTTGGTTAACCAAATTGACACTACTAAATGTTCTGGAAAATTACTGCTCAACATTAATAAAGACAGTTTACATCATTCATTTATCATTGGCAACCGACTTCAAATTCAAGGGAGTTTATATCCCAACACGGCACCTAAAAATCCATTTCAATTTGATTATGGTACTTATTTAAAAAACAAACAAATCTACGGGCAGCTCTATGCCGATGCGACTCAAATCAAAGTAAGTTTTCGAATTGAAAAAGATGTCTGGTATTATGCAGCTCAAATTCGGAATACCATCATTGACAATTTAAAGCAAGACGGCTTCCATAATAAAGAACTGAATGTAGCTCTAGCCTTACTTCTAGGTCAACAACAAGACATTGACCCCGACATTATTCAAGATTATCAATATGCTGGAGCAGTACACATTTTGTCTGTTTCAGGCTTACACATTGGATTCATTTTATTATTTATCACTTTTATTCTGAAACCTATTCCGAACAATAAAAAAGGTTCTTTGTTAAAGTTGATTGTCATATTGTGTTCGCTTTGGTTGTTTGGAATAGTTGCAGGTTTAGCACCTTCGGTAGTACGATCTGTAACGATGTTTTCATTTGTAGCCACAGGACAACATCTTCGCCGAAGTGTTAATACGTACCACACATTATTAGTCTCCATTTTACTTATTTTATTAGTACAACCTAAATTTCTATATGACGTAGGATTTCAATTAAGTTATTTGGCGCTGTTTTTCATATTGTGGTTACATCCACTATTGTCTCGTCTATTGGAGCCAAAAAACAAAATTTTGAAGTACATCTGGGAGATACTCAGTGTTTCATTTGCGGCTCAAATTGGAACTCTCCCTTTGAGTTTGTATTATTTTCATCAATTTCCGGGTCTGTTTTTTATAACCAATTTGGTTATCATTCCCCTAACAGGATTCATTATGGGATTAGGAGTAGTCGTGATAGTATTAGCCTTTGTTGACTTATGTCCTTACTTCTTATCTAAAACGCTAGAATGGAGTTTATTTGTAATAGACAAAATCATCCATAACATTGCTTCTTTAGAACAATTTATTTTTAAAGATATTCCGTTTACGATGGTCTTTCTGTTTAGTTTTTATGCGGTAATTCTTGCTGTGATTCTTTGGTTTAAAAAACCAATCTTACAACGCTTGATAGCTGTATTGCTTTCTGTAATTGGCTTACAAATTGTAGTATTATGCAACAGATGGTCAATAGAACACCAACAAGAATGGATTGTATTCAATTCGAAAAAAAGCAGTTTGATTACCGAACGTAACGGAAAAGCTGTTACGCTTTATGCGAATGACAGCTTACTTAAAATTGGCACAAAGAACTACACACTCAATAACTATTTAATGGGAAATTTTAGTCGTTTGGCTGCAGCCAAAAAAATAAAAAACACTGCGTTTTTTAAAGGCTATACCATTCTTATTTTGGATAGCACAGGAATATATCCTAAACAGCAACAAGCAGATATCTTAGTTCTTACTCAATCGCCTAAAGTAAACTTAGAACGACTTATTCAAAGTACACATCCTAAAGCTATTGTTGCTGATGCGTCCAATTTCAAATACTTACAAAAGATGTGGAGTACAACTTGTGTGAAAACAAAAATCCCTTTTCACTCCACAAGTGAAAAGGGATATTATGTACTGAATTAAATCCTTTATTTTTTCTTCAAAATACCATTGGCAACTCCCAACCAAGCTTTTGGTCCGCCTGAAACATATCCGGTATTTCCTAAAGAATTGAAGTTGATTTTTCCTTTGGTCTCTGTAACTGTAGCAAAATGAACGGTTGGATAACCTTGAATTGCGAAAATTTGTTGCAATTGACCATTTTGCTGTTTGATTTCGTTTGTTTGTGGTTTACTTCTTGGATAATCCAATTCGACTAATACTACATTTTGTTTTGCCCAACTAGCAAACTCTGGTGTTTTCAAAACTTCTTTTTGCAAACGAATACACCAACCACACCAGTCACTTCCCGTAAAAAATAACAACATTGGTTTTTTAGTTTTCTTAGAAACTTCAATAGCTTTATTGACATTAGTTTCCCAAAACAATTCTTGTGCTTGTAGGGAAACTGTTCCCAAAACAAATACGAAAGCGATAATTATTTTTTTCATGTTCTAGATGATTTTGATTACAAAAATACTATATTTTATTTAGCGTACGCCATGCATTAATTTTTTAATAACTGGAGACATTACTAACGAAATAAAAGCAACCGAAAGAGATACAATTGCGAGCATCCAAAAGAAATAGCTCAAGCCTTTCTCATCGGCAATTTTATCAATATTTTCTCCGAATTTAGCGGCACCCTTCATTCCAATGGCAACTGCTAAATACCAAATTCCAAACATCATTCCGATCATTCTTGCAGGCACCAATTTACTTACATATGATAAGCCTACCGGAGAAATACACAATTCTGCCATCGTGATGAATAGATAGACTAAAATCAGATAAATCATACTAACAGAAGCTGTTTTGGCTCCTGGTACAATTCCGTCAGATCCAATAGCAACACAAATCATTCCGATAGCTAAAAATGACATTCCAATAGCGTATTTCATATTAGCCGAAGGGTTATATTTGCTTTCCCACCATTTCGAAAATAAAGGCGCCAATGTAATTATATAAAGTGAATTTAAAGACGCAAACCATGAGGCAGGCACTTCTAATGTTTCGCCAGAAAATTGATCGTTTAACATCCAAAAAGCAATACCCCAAATGATAACAAAACTTATGGATAAAATTATGTTAGCCATAGCATATTTAGCAAAAGTTTGCTTGAATAATAAGAATAAAACCCAAGTAATAATTCCTAATGGAACTAGAGTAATAGCAGCATTTACTATCATGAAAATAATCCCTGCATTTCCTTCGAGAATTCTATTGGTATAATCGTTAGCGAAAATGGTTAAAGTACCCGGAGACTGCTCAAAAATAGCCCAAAAGAAAATGGTCAAGAATGCAAAAAAAGTTACCGCTAACATTTTCTCTTTCGTGATTTGAGAATAAGTCAACAATCGATAGATTAACAGAAATAAAAATAAAAGTACTGCCAATAGAATGGTAAAATTGTTACCCGTTAAACCCATTACTTCAAAATTGAATAGATCTACACCTCCGTTGGTAATAATTTTTGCTGGTTCAAAAATAATCCATACCAAACCTAGCAGGGTCATAAAACCAATTAAACCTAATTGCCAAACTGGAAAAGGATTTAATTTATCATTATTTTCATCAGTTAAAGCAACTTCTTTTTTAACCGGCTTTAAACCGATATCACCAAAAATATTTCTAGAAAGCCAAAATTGAATTAATCCAAAAAGCATAAAAATTCCAGCCAAACCAAATCCCCAATTCCAACCCACTTGTTCACCTAAATAGCCACACAAAACAATTCCAAAAAAGGCACCTGAATTAACTCCCATGTAAAAAATGGTATAAGCACCATCTTTTTTCTCAGGACGGTCTTTGTACATTTCTGAAACAATTGAAGCCATATTGGGTTTGAAAAATCCATTTCCAAAAACTAACAAAATCAGTCCTGAATATATGAAGAATGGCGACTCTAAAGCCATTGAGCCATGACCTAAAGTCATTAATAAAGCTCCAACAACTACTGCCCAACGATATCCTATAATTTTATCTGCAAAATAACCTCCGAGCATGGTTGATAAATATACTAAACCAACATACGATCCGAAAATTGCCATGGCTTGTTCTCTAGTCCAATCCCAACCACCGTTAGCAATTGTTGAAGTAAAAAACATTACTAGTAAAGCACGCATTCCATAAAAAGAAAAACGTTCCCACATTTCGGTAAAAAACAAAACGAAAAGTCCCGCAGGATGTCCTAAAACTGTACTCTTAAAAAACTGATCTGTTGAATTCTCTTTCATACTATTAGTTGTTTAATTCTTTATCAACGCCATGCATTAATTTCTTGATTACTGGAGATAAAACTAACAAAAGTAATCCGAACCCAATGCCAGTGTAAAAAAGATATTCGAATAACTTCAAATAACTTTGTTTGGCTAAATTTAAATCAGGAGCCGTACCATTGGAAGTGTCAATTGAAGCAATGTTTGCCAAAACCCCTGCAATAAATTCGGAACTCGCGGTTGCTAAAAACCATACCCCCATCATAAATCCAACAATTTTTACTGGAGAAAGTTTTGTTACTGCAGATAAACCTACTGGTGACAAACTCAACTCGCCACAGGTATGTAACAAATAGGTTAGGATTAACCAAAACGCAGCTACTTTTCCAGTCTCTGAAACATTAATTCCCATTACTAACGATCCGAAACCTAAGCCTACTAATAGTAAGGCGATAGCAAATTTTACAGCGGTATTTGGATTGTATTTTCCTAATTTAACCCATAACCAAGCAAAAACAGGTGCTAATAAAATGATGAACAATGCATTAAAACTTAAAAATTGGCCTGCAGTCATTTCAAAACCTAATACATTTCTATCCAATATTCTATCTGCAAATAAATTCAACGAAGTATAGGCTTGTTCAAATAAAGCCCAAAAAACTATTGTGAAGACGATTAAAATGGTTAATGCAATTAGTTGATCTCTTTCTTTACCTGAAAGCTGAGTAGCTGCAAAATAAACAATATATAAAAAGGAAAAACCTCCCGCAATTTTCAAAATCCAAGACACTGCTTCATGGCTTTGTACCATTTGCCAAAAAAATAAGGCCGATAATGCACTTGCTCCATAAATTAACCATTCATTTTTAATTCCGAAAGAAGTCTTTGCTAGTAATTCTGGAACAAGAGACTCTCCTTTTCCTTCCAGAAAACGTTTCCCAGAAATAAATGTGATCAATCCCAATAACATTCCAACTCCAGCTGCGGCAAAACCATAACTCCAACCATAATTCTCTCCTAACCAAGCGCAAATAATTGTAGCAAAAAAAGAACCCAAATTAATTCCCATATAAAAAATAGTAAATCCAGAATCTCTTCGAGCGTCTCCTTTAACATATAACTCACCTACTAAAGATGAAATATTTGCTTTCAAAAAGCCAACGCCAACAATAATAAATGACAATGAAAAATAAAAAACTTGTAATGCAAAATTATCCCTTACAATTTCGCCGGTCATAGATTGAGTAGCTGCATTTCCTTCATAAGCCATTCCTAAATGACCCAAGACTAACATTATCCCACCAAAAATAATTGCTTTTCTAAACCCTAAATATTTATCTGCGATAAAACCGCCAATTACTGGAACTGCATAGACTAAAGCGGCATAACTCCCAATCAATAAGTTTCCTGAATCATCGGAAAAAAGATGGTACTTAGTTAGATAAAAAATTAATAAGGCTTTCATTCCGTAGAATGAAAAACGCTCCCACATTTCAGTAAAGAATAAAATAAATAACCCTTTTGGATGACCAAAAATAGTTTCTTGTTGCAGGCTTGTATTTGTCATATTATAAATTTTCTTTGATGAAATTAGTCATTTTAGTATACAATTGTATTCTTGTTTTACCACCATAAATACCGTGGTTTTTATCTGGATAAATTTCAGAATCAAATTGTTTATTCGCTTGAATCAATGCTTCTATCATTTGCATAGAATTTTGAACATGTACATTGTCATCTCCCGAACCATGAATCAATAAGTATTTGCCTTTCAATTTATTCACGTGGTTGATTGGTGAATTCTCATCATAACCAGTTGCGTTTTCCTGAGGAGTTTGCATGTAACGCTCGGTATAAATACTATCATAAAAACGCCAGTTAGTTACTGGAGCTACCGCAATAGCCATTTTAAAGACATCTGCCCCTTTCAAAATACAGTTAGACGCCATGAAACCTCCATAACTCCATCCCCAAATTCCGATTCTATTCTTATCTACATAAGGATAATTGCCTATCACTTTAGCCGCATCGATTTGATCTTCGACTTCGTATTTACCCAATTCTTTTTGGGTTACTTTTTTGAAAGCAGCCCCTTTAAAACCAGTTCCACGTCCATCAACGCAAGCGACAATGTAACCTTGTTGTGCTAACATTTGGAACCAATAATCATCCGATCCATTCCAATCGTTATTCACTTGTTGCGAACCTGGGCCTGAATATTGGTACATAAAAACAGGGTATTTTTTATTGGGATCAAAATCTTTTGGTTTCAAAATCCATGCATTCAACTCGTTTCCTTTAGCTGTTTTTAAAACAAAGAATTCTTTCGCTGGCAAATCGTACCCTTTTAATTTGGTAGCCAATGCCTCGTTATTTTCAATTACTTGAACTTGAGCTCCTTTTTTAGCTTCATTCAAAGTGTAAGTTGTTGGCTGAGTAGCGCTAGAGAAAGTCGTAATAAAATATTGGAAATTCGGACTAAAAGTAGCCGCGTTAGTCCCGGTAGATTTTGACAAACGTACTTTGTTTTTTCCATTTAAGTTGATGCTATACACATCTCTATTGATAGAACCGTTTTCAACAGATTGGTAAAAAACTGTATTGTTTTTTTCGTCAAAACCATAGTAATTGGTTACTTCCCAATTGCCTTTGGTTACTTGATTTTTTAATTTTCCGGTTTTATCATACAAGTAAATATGATTGAAACCATCTTTTTCACTGGTCCAAATAAAACTATTGTCTTTTAAGAATGTTAAGTTATCTGTTACATCAATGTACGCTTTGTCTTTTTCGTTCAGCACTACTTTGGTAGCTCCTGAATTACCATCTATAAACAATAGATCTAAATTGTCTTGATGGCGATTCAATACCTGAGCTGAAAGCACATTCGCCTCATTCGTCCATTTCATTCTAGCAATATAAAAATCGGCATACTGAGATAGGTTTACTTTCTGAGTTCCTTTGGAAGCGATATCGTAAATGTGTAATGACACTTCTGAATTTTTCTCCCCTGCTTTTGGATATTTAAACGTTTCCACTGTTGGATACAAATCTTTTTTAAACATAGACATAGAGAATTCAGGAACCTGACTTTCGTCAAAACGAATGTAGGCTACTTTTTTACTGTCTTTACTCCAATCAAAAGCGCGTACAAAAGCAAATTCTTCTTCATACACCCAGTCGGTGATTCCGTTAATCACACTGTTCTTTTTCCCATCGGAAGTGATGGCTGTAATTTGTTTGCTAGCGATATCGTATACGAACATATTATTATCTCTTGCAAAGGCTATCTTTTTACCATCTGGCGAAAAAGTAGGCTCTTGTACTTGGAAGTCGAATACTTTAGATACTTTTTTGGTAGTTGTATCATACAAATAATAATCCGCCGTGAACGAGTGACGGAAAATTTGATTGGTATTATTCGCAATCAAAATTGACTTTTCATCAGGTGAAAAAGTATAACTATCTATTCCGTCAGCTAATACTGTATGACTTTTTGTATCAATCAGGGTAATTACTTTTTTTAAGGTAGCAAAATCAAATAAGTCGATTTGCATAGTTCTCGAAGCAGCATCATAATTCAACACGGTATATTGATTGGTGTTCTTCATGGACTGTAATTCGTCCATTCCTTTGGCTCTAAAAGCCCCAGAATAAATGTCTTCTACAGTAATTTTTTGTTGTCCAAAAAGGGATATTGTGCAAAGAAAAAACAGCACAAAGGATACGTTTAATTTCATAGTTTTAATTTGGTTTTAACAGTCCCCAATTTTAGTGAAAATTTTACAATAATTTCACATTTGAGTTGTTAAATGTTATGGTAAATCTAGTAGTTGTATTTATTGACGGTCTAGCAATACTAAAGAAAAGGTCGAAAAGTGTATCTTTGTAACTGAATTATTTTAATCGATTGAGAATGAACCAAGCCGTAAGTGGATTTTCGAAATTATCCAAGGAAGAAAAAATAGCCTGGATTGCAAAAACTTATTTTTCTACTCCTGAAAACGCAATTCAATTATTGAAAAATTATTGGAATACCGATGAAAAAATTCAAAAACTACACGACGAGTTCATTGAAAATACGATTTCTAATTTCTACATCCCTTTGGGTGTAGCACCCAATTTTTTGATCAACGGAAAATACAAAACCATTCCGATGGCTATCGAAGAAAGTTCGGTGGTTGCTGCCGCTTCCAAAGCTGCTAAATTTTGGTCCACACGTGGCGGATTTACTACCCGAGTGATCAACACTGAAAAAATTGGACAAGTCCATTTTATATTTAATGGAGCAACTGAAAAACTGAATACTTTCTTTACAAAAATCAAGAAAGATTTGTTTACAGAAACCGAAAGTATTACCAAAAACATGCAAGCTCGCGGTGGTGGAATCCTGGATATTGTCCTTAAAGACAAAACCGATGTCATTCCGAATTACTATCAACTTCATGTGAGTTTTGAAACCAAGGATAGTATGGGAGCTAATTTCATCAACTCTTGTTTGGAGCAGTTTGCCAAAACCTTGAAAGAAAAAGCTAGCCAATACAACGACTTCTCGGAAACCGAAAAAGACATTCAAATTGTCATGAGTATTTTGTCTAATTATGTTCCTAATTGCATAGTGCGCGCCGAAGTATCTTGTCCAATCGCCGACTTAGAAGAAAAACACATACCAAATCCGCAGGAGTTTGCAGAGAAATTTGCGCAAGCCGTACGCATTGCCGAAGTTGAGCCTTTCCGTGCCGTTACGCACAATAAAGGAATTATGAATGGGGTTGATGCCGTTGTTTTAGCAACTGGAAATGACTTTAGAGCTGTTGAAGCTGGAGTTCATGCATACGCAGCACGTAACGGACAATATTCTAGTTTATCTCATGCCAAAATTGAGAATGGTATTTTTAACTTTTGGATGGAAATTCCTTTGGCTTTAGGAACTGTAGGCGGATTGACTTCGTTACACCCATTGGTAAAACTAGCCCTGGAAATGTTGGAAAAACCATCTGCCCAAGAGTTAATGCAAATTGTAGCTGTAGCGGGCTTAGCCCAAAACTTTGCTGCTTTGCGATCGTTGACCACAACAGGAATTCAGGATGGACATATGAAAATGCACTTGAATAATATTTTGAACCAATTTGAAGCAACTGAAGACGAACGTATTGCAGTTCGAAATCATTTCAAAAATCAAACGGTTTCACATAGCGCTGTGGTTGATTTGATGAACCAATTGAGAAACTAAATTAGAATGCAACAGACTTTCTACAGTAACGGCAAATTGTTAATCACAGGCGAATACCTCATTTTGGACGGTGCCAAAGGATTGGCTTTGCCTACCAAAATGGGACAAAATCTAATTGTAGAATCCACGAACACTGAAACAATTCATTGGAAAAGCTATGATGCAGATGGAAGTATTTGGTTTGAAGAAATTCTTTCGTTTGACGAAATTACAGCAACAAATTCGATTGCTCCCGAATCAGTAAAAGGTACTCTAATTAGAATTTTACAAGTAGCTAATAGAATGAATCCTGATTTGTTAACTAATTCAAATGGATTTGTTATTACTACTCAATTGAGCTTTCCGAGAAATTGGGGATTGGGCACTTCATCTACCTTAATAAATAATATTGCGCAATGGTTTCAAATCGATGCGTTTGAATTACTCCATCAAAGTTTTGGTGGCAGTGGTTATGATATTGCTTGTGCGCAAAACAACACTCCTATTACCTACTCAATTGTAAATGGGAGCCCTAAGGTAGAACAACTAGCCTTCAAGCCGGAATTCGCTAAAAACATCTATTTTGTGTATTTGAACCAAAAACGCAATAGTAAATCGGCCATAGCAGAATATCATTCTAACAAAACTGCGCAATTATCGGAACATATTGCGGCAATCAATGCACTCACAAATGATTGTATCCAGGCAACGGATTTGGAATACTTCACTCGTATAATAGATCATCATGAAATCCTTTTAAGCACAATATTAAAAACCGAAACTGTAAAAGCCGCTTTATTCCCTGACTTTGAAGGCACTATAAAAAGTTTAGGCGCTTGGGGAGGTGATTTTGTTTTAGTCGTTTCAAAAGAAAACCCTAGTTCTTATTTTATTGGCAAAGGATACAAAACAGTGATTCCGTATAGCGAAATGATTTTGTGATACTCATTCCATTTAGTATATAACATAAAAAAGCCAAGACAATGTCTTGGCTTTTTATATATCTATGTTTTACTACTTAGTAGTTAAACTTACTTCTATTGTCTTCAATAGTAGCATTGGCTTTCAAAGCAGGAAGAATTCTACCCGCATCATTTGCCGTTTGTTGTTTTAATTTAGCTACGTAAGCTGTATGGTTTTTCAATGCTGGTGCTTTTACAGTGCTTACATTTTTTACAACATAAACTCCAGTAACACCTTCAATTGGTGCAGATACTTTATTAGCTGTTAAAGCAAATGCAGTTCCTACTACTTTTGGTTCTGCTCCTACTAAACCAAATACTGGATTTTCCATTGTGATGTTGGCTGCTTGTTCTACTCTAGCGTTTGTTGCTTTAGCAATTGCTTCTAATGAAGAACCAGTCATTTTTGCTTTGATTAACTCTGCTTTTTTCTTGTTTTTAAGAATTGGTTCCACATAAGCTCTAGCTTGAGCAACTGGAACAAGTCCTGAGTCATCAATTGATTTTACTCTAGCAATTACGTGACCAATATTAGCCAACTCAAAACGTTTAATGGCACCTATTTTAGAATCGTCTTCAAAAGCCCATCTGATGATCGCTCTTTGGTTACCTAAAGAGGCGAAGTTTTCTTCCATTCCTGTAACAGTTACTGGCGAAGCCACTGTCAATTTCATCTCTTTAGCCAATTTAGCGAAGTCTTTATTAGCAGCATCCATTTCAAACTGAGTTGCCTGTGTAAAGATTTTATCAGAAGTAGCTTCAGATGCTTCGATTTTTTGAGCTACAGTAGCTAAACGGATACCATCTTGTTTGTCAGTAACTTTGATAATGTGAAATCCAAAAGGAGTTTCTACTAAACCAATTTTTCCAATAGCATTTCCAAAAACGAAATCGTTGAATGGTTTTACCATTTCATTTGGACCAAAATAACCTAAATCACCTCCTTGTTGAGCAGAAGAATCGTCAGAGTTAGAATAGGCCAACATCATGAAACTATCAGGATTGGTATTCACTTGAGCTAAGATAGCTTGTGCTTTTGCCAACGCTTGTTCTTTAGTTCTTTTTTCTCTTTTATTTGGCACTTGAGTACCTTCATAGCTGATTAAGATATGACTCGCTTTTACATTTACATTGGCTCTTGTACCAAATGATTTAGAAATACAGTAGTAATTCCCATATTTATACGGACCGTAAATTGCTCCTGGAGCTAAGTTAAACAATTGATCAGCATCAGTAGCTGGTAAACTTTTCTTAGCAATATAGGTTGAATCGTAAGGAACATCTGAATTAGAATTTACGAAGTCAATTGCATTTGCAGCATTTCTAAAACCTGCTACAGTATCATTTTTAGCAGTTTTTGCGTTGTAAACCACTGATCCAGATAATAATGCTGTAATCTTTGCTTTCACATCTGCTTCATCTTGTGCAGAAGCTTTATCCTCTAGCAAAACATACTCGATTTCTCTAGATTGGTCTGCTTTGTATTTCTTTTCGTTTTTCTTCATGAAATCTACAATCTCAGCATCAGTAACTTTAACTTGACTGTCTTTGATAGTAGAATATAAACCAGCAACGTAAGCAAAGTTCACTTTGTTTGCTTCCATTTCGTATTTCAATTTCCCTTCAGCTTCAGTTGTGTACAAAGCTGCTTTTACTAAGGTATTGTACATTTGAAATTTAGCATTCAATTCAGCCGATTTCTCTCTTTCTTGTAAAAATTGAGCCTGCTCCGGATTTGCTTTGAAATATTCTTTGAATTTAGCCAAATCAAATAACCCAGCTGCATTTAAAAACATTGGATTACTTCCAATATTTTGATCTGCTTTCAGTACTTCAATAAGGTGTTTCTCTCCAGCTCTTAAACCTAATTTATCGAACTCTGAAGTCAATAAGGCAATAGAAACTTCTTGATCCCAAACTTGATTTGCAGCTTGAGTAGAAGTAATTCCTTGACCACTTTTTTCTACATTACTTACTTTAACTCGAAAGTCTTCAAACGTTATATCCTTGTCATTAACAGTTCCTACATCTTTTGAATCTTGTCCAATACCACCTTTACCAATCAAATCTTGAATGATAAATGCAAATAAAGCAAGTGCAATTGCACCAATTAATAATGCGGAACGTTTTCTAATTTTTGCTAAAACTGCCATTTTTATTGTAATTAATTTTATATTCAGTTTGCGAAAATACAATTATCTAATTAATAATTATACTAGTAGCGTTTTATTTTGAAAGTTTTTTCGAATTTCTAAAAAAAAACAATCCACTAGTTCTATTTTCGGCTATTGTTCTTGTATTTATTGTTCGGTTCTATTGTTTTTTCGAGCTTCAAATCGTTTCGCATAGCGTAATCTAAATCCAAATAAAAAAATAGCTATTGCTGCGAAAAGCAAAGTTAATTGCGAATTTTCGGCAGGATTATTCCAATTGATTACCGAATCAATTATCAAATAGATTCCTAAAATTAGGTACAAATAAGGGGTGTATTTAAGATACATCATACGAGTTAGGTATTAGTCGGCAGAATCTACTTCGCCAGTTATTCTTTGTGAATTTATTACTTTAAAATCTTTACTAAAATCAATTCCTTGGCCATTAGAAACCCCTTTTGGGGAGCTGAATTTGTATTTACGCTCTGTAAAAAACCAAGCGTTTTTTTGATCGTAATACAATTGTTGGGTTTCAAGTATTTGACCGTCGTCTGAAACGATTTTCACTTTATCTTGCAAATCAATGATTCCTGTTTCTTTATACGATATGGCATAATTGGAAGTCACTACTGTTTTCTTTGCGTTTTTATCAAATAAGGTAACGTGGATTCCTTTTGGAAATTCAGTGAATGGAAAATCGACTACTGCATAATCCAACATTTTCTTACTTACCAAAATACCCGTTATTCTTCCTGAATCAGTATATTTTAAATGTACCTCATCTGCATTATTGCTAGGAATAAAATCGGAGAAATTGTCTTTTTGTATGTCTTTAAGATTGCTTTCACATCCCACAAGTATTCCTATTACAAAAAACACAACGAGAAAGTTGTACCTTTTTTTATTGGAGAATACTTTGATTCGATCTATCACAATAAAAAGAAATTAAATAGTTAGTTAAATTTTCTTTTTTCAAACCATTTGTCGTTCAAAGACAAACTTAAACTGAAATTAGCATAATTCTCTTGCACTAAATTAGAGGCCGTAGTTCCTTTTTTTCCTAACTCAAATCCAAGATTTACATTAGAAAAAGAACCCGTAACTGGAAAACCAACTCCTAGAGTTAAACCTACATCATTAATTGATTGCGAATTAACTACTAAACCCGTTTTTTCAAATTTAAGACCTCCTCTATACACTAATCGTTTAGTGTAAGTAGTAAAAGAATTGTAATTAGGGATAAAATAACCTCCTAAACTAATTTTTTGATATTTTTCGAATGAAACATTAGAGAATGAATTGTAGGTGTTTCTCCATTGACCCGCATCTCTTGTACTAAATTGCGCACCCAGCAACCATTTTTTAGATTCGCCAAAACCAAGTCCAAAAGTTAGTTTACTAGGAGTAATTATAGATCCCGTTTCAACCACATCATCAGCAGCATCTACAACCGATGTATTGAAATCACCATCAATTAATACTGTAGCTATATTACTAGTATTATCTGAAGTTAAAGTGTTTTCTAATGAATAATTCAGACTAGTATACAAATTCAATTTAGTGCTGATTTTTGACTGATACATCAATCCTGCATTAAAATTAAAACCCGATAAAACAGCGCTATTCATTTCGCGGGTTCCAACAGGAATTGTCGACAAAAATTCTAAACTTGATGTTTCTATCTTTCCAAAGTTATAATGCATATCTGCCCCTAAACTTAACGAAGGTGTAATTTTATAACCAAAACCCAAGAATACTTTATTTAAACCTCCTGTGCCATTAAATCGTCTGCTATTTTGACTTATATCCGTTGCAATTGATTCTACTTTATAACCTACAGATGAATACGGTATCAATCCAAAACCAAATCCTAATTTGCCCATTGGCAAACCAACTGCTAGATAATCTAAAGTGGATCTTTGGGTGCTTGCCGATTGAGTTGATGATTTAAGTTTATTTGTAGCATAACTTCCACCAACTGACAAAACAGTCAATTTAAGATTGGCGAAACTTGCAGGGTTATCTAAATTAAGATGAATACTATCTTGCTCTACACCAATTCCTGCCATAGCTCGCATTTCAGCAGTCCCTTTATATCTTACATCTCCAATTCCGAAATAAGAATACGGCGAAGATGTACCTTCTTGTGCAAAAGATACTAGTGAAAACAACAAACAACCGCTTAGTATAAATTTTTTAATCATTTTTGATTTTATATTGAAAGGTTTGATTCAAACTCTCTAAAAGAAAATTTGAATTGGCAAATATGGTATTTTTTAATCGTTTAGCCAAAAATTCTGCGTCTCCGCCCGTTAAAATTATGATAAAATTTGGGTAGCGGGTTCGGTATTCTTCAATGAAGCCATCTATTTCGTGAGCCAATCCATTGACTACACCAGAGTGAATAGAATTAGCCGTTGAATTTCCTATAAAATAATCCGGGCATTCCGAATCTAAAAGGGGTAACGCAGCGGTATAATTATGAAGGGATTGGTATCGTAAACGCAAACCAGGGGAAATTGCACCTCCTAAATATACATCATCTTGACTAATGAAATCATAGGTAACACAAGTACCGGCATCAATAACTAACCTATTTTGATTTGGATAACGCAAGGTAGCTCCAGTTGCCAAAACCATTCGATCAATTCCTAAAGTATTCGGTGTAGCATAGGCATTCAAAAAAGGAAATGCATCAGAGTGGGATACGAAATGGATAGTAATCTTATTGGAAAATACTAAAAAGTCATTTTTGTCAAAATTCCCCACATTGGCTACTACCAAATCGGAAGCATTGGGGTATTTTAATAAAATACTTTCAACTGCATTTTGCATTGCTCTTGGCTCAGTATGAAATTGCTCAATTAAGGTATCGTTCTCAAAAACAGCACCTTTAATTCGGCTATTCCCAACATCAATAGTTAGAATCATAATGTTTTATTTAACCCCGCGAAGGTACGAATTGATTTTTTTTAATATTTGTTTTGGATAAATTAAAAATGGTTCTATATTTGCACCCGCATTAGCAAGGTACCTTAGCTCAGATGGTAGAGCAATGGACTGAAAATCCATGTGTCCCTGGTTCGATCCCTGGAGGTACCACGAAACCCACTCTAACGAGTGGGTTTTTTGTTTTTAAACACCCAAACCATGCCCCATTTTCTTTACATCCTATATTCAAAAACAAGCACAAAATATTATGTAGGCGAAACTCATGACGTGCAAGAGAGAATTCTCAAACACAACCAACATGAATATGCTAACTCTTTTTCAAAAATAGCCAATGACTGGTCCTTAGCTGTAGTTTTTGAATGCAATGACAGAAACCAAGCAGTCTTTCTTGAACATTTCATCAAGAAAATGAAAAGCAAAATTTTTATTGAAAAAATTATTCAGAATCCTGAAATACTTTCGGATATTTTATCGAAAAAATAATACCGAATGTGTCCCTGGTTCTCCCGAAGCGTCGGGACTGGAGGTACCACGAAACCCACTCAAACGAGTGGGTTTTTTGTTTTTATACCTTTAGCAAAATTATGTATAGCTCAATATACGATCCTAGTACTTAGAAGTAGCTTCATTTAATTTTCCCATTATTCAATTTTTAGATTTTCCTAGCAATCATTCACTATTTCTCCAATAAATATAAAGAATTTATAATTTTTATTGAATTTTATTGTGTATTTACAATACGTATATTTGCTAATTTATTATATTTATGCAAAATTTATATATATGGAAATTTTAAGCTGTCCGAAATGCCAAAATAATCACATCATTAAAAGCGGCATAATCAACAATAAACAAAGGTATTTATGTAAAAAATGCAACTATTTTTTTACGGTAAACAAAATAGGTAAAAAGATAGACGATTACTATGTTACCAAAGCACTACAATTGTATTTAGAAGGATTGAGTTTTCGCGAAATTGAACGTATTATCGGGGTGTCACACGTTACCATTAGTAATTGGGTGAAAAGTTTTAACATCAAAAAACCATCTCAAACCAACTACCATCCTACTTATAAGATCTTTAATCATTTAGAACTGGTAGAATACCTAAAAAATAAAGAATTACTTTCTGGAGCTGGGATGATAATTACGGAACTTGGAGACAAATTTATGCTTATAAAATGGGAGCGTTTTAAAGATTAACTATAGTAGTTTACATAAAAGTATATAATAATTTTTTTTATTCCAAAAATAAATCAATTTGGCAGTGTGAAAACTAACCCTTTTACTAACCAAACCAAAAAAATTATTATGAAAAAACGTTATTTACTCCTTTTAGCTGCTGTAGCTTCTTTTAAAGGATATTCACAAACACCAGCCGCACCTGCGCCCGTAGCAAATGACTACAGCATCTCTTGGTACGGATTTGTACGAACTGATTATATGTGGGATACTCGTAAATCAGCTCAAGTAAGAGAAGACCATTTGAATTTATACCCATTAGATAAATCAATAAATGCAGGTGACGGGAAAGATGCTAACGCTGTTGGACAATCTAACTTTTTATCTGTTGTTTCCCGTTTAGGAGTGAAAATGAAAGGACCAGATGTGTGGGGTGCTAAAGTAAGCGGAACCCTTGAAGGTGATTTCTTTGGAAACTTTGAAAATGCTTCAACAAGCACAACTACTGTAGGTTTATTGAGACTACGTCATGCCTACGCACAATTAGATTGGAAAAAAACTTCCTTAACCATGGGGCAAACTTGGTACCCAACTTTTATTCCTGAAGTATTTCCTGGCGTAGCTAATTTTAGTACCGGAATTATGTTCAACCCTTTTGGATGGGCTTCTCAGGTTAAATTAAAACAAAACTTAAGCAAAGATCTTTCGATTAGTTTTACTGCGTATAAAGAACGTGAGTTTACTACTTCGGGACCTGGAATACAAAATTCGGCTTCTATTAACTCAGCTATTCCATCTATTAATACCCAATTACAATACAAAGGAAAAAATGTATTTATGGGAGCTGGTGTCGAGGTTAAATCGCTACAACCAAGAACGGATAACGGTTTAACAGGCGCTTCAAAATTAAACTCTACAGAAAAAGCAAATAGCACATCGGTTTTTGGATATGGAAAATACACGAACGACAATATCACCATTAAAGCCTATGGAATTTCAGGCGGCAATTTATTCAACATGGTAATGCTAGGAGGATACATTGGTTCAACTGCAAATGGAATCGAATCGTATGAAGCAACTAAAACGTCTGCTTTTTGGATAGACATTGCAAGTAATGGTAAATCAGTGGCTCCTGGAATTTTCTTCGGAAGATCCCAAAACAATGGAGCTGACAAAGCTGGAACGGTGGCTTACGGAAGAGGAATTGGTGTAAATGGAGCTAGAATGGTAGATAATGTTTGGAGAGTGTCTGGACGTATTGACTTTAAGAAAAACAAATTTAGAATTTCTCCAGAGTTGGAATTAACTTCAGCTGATTGGGGAGCTTCTGATTCGTATGGGAAAGCAACCGGTGCTTTAACTAACGTAAGCAACTTCAGAACAATGGTATCTTGTGTATACACATTTTAATAACAATTAATTAACCAAACCAAAAACAATTACATTATGAATGAAAACAAAAAAAGCTCCTTATGGACCGTAATTGGAGCGTCTTCAGTAGGTACCATGATCGAATGGTATGATTTTTACATCTTTGGTAGTTTAGCTACTATTATTTCAACTAAATTTTTCCCTTCAGACAATCCAACTGCTGCCTTCTTATCTACTTTGGCAACATTTGCTGCAGGTTTTGTTGTGCGTCCTTTTGGAGCCTTATTCTTTGGTCGTCTAGGCGATTTAATTGGGCGTAAATATACGTTCATGGTTACTTTAGTGTTAATGGGTGGAGCTACTTTCTTAATAGGATGTATTCCAAGTTATGAAACTATTGGTTTCTTAGCACCAACCTTAGTATTAATTTTACGTTTACTTCAAGGTCTTGCTCTTGGTGGGGAATACGGTGGTGCAGCAACATATGTAGCTGAACATGCTGGCCCAGGCCAAAGAGGTTATTGGACTTCTTGGATTCAAACTACAGCTACAATTGGTTTATTTGTTTCTCTTATGGTAATCATGGCTACAAAAAGTGCTATGTCTAAAGAAGCATTTGAAGATTGGGGATGGAGAGTTCCGTTTTGGGTATCTATCTTAATGATTCTAGTGTCTTACTTAATTCGTAAAAACATGAGCGAGTCTCCTGAATTTGCAAAAGTAAAAGCAGAAGGAAAAACTTCTAAAAACCCATTAAAAGAAAGTTTTGGTAACAAATTGAATTTCAAATTTGTATTGTTAGCTTTATTTGGAATCGTAATGGGTCAAGGTGTAGTTTGGTACACTGGACAATTTTACGCTATGAGTTTTATTGAAAAAGTAATGGGTCTTTCTGATCAAGTGGGAGACATTATGATGTATGCTATTTTAATGGCTACGCCTTTCTTCGTTTTCTTCGGTTGGATTTCTGATAAAATTGGTAGAAAATGGTTAATGCTTGCTGGTATTTTAATTGCCGTTATTGCCTACAGACCTATTTATAGAGCGATGTATGAAACTACAAGCATCAAAAATAAAACTGAAATCGAAGCTAAAACAGTAGTTCTTGCTGAGACAAAAGAAAACAAAGCAAAAGCACTAGATTCAGTATATACTACCACTAAAGAATTTACAGATGGAGCGACTTGGAAAGAAGTAAAAACTGTAACTTTAGAAAATGGTGTAGCTAAAATTGGTGATGACGGAAAACCAAAAGTAGAAGTTAAGAAAACAATGGTGGTAAATGAATCAGACAAATGGACTTTAGTTTGGTTAGTTTTCATTCAAATCTTCTTAGTGACTGTAGTTTACGGACCAACAGCGGCATTCTTAGTAGAATTGTTCCCTGCAAAAATTCGTTATACTTCGATGTCTTTACCGTACCATATTGGTAACGGAATCTTTGGAGGATTGCTTCCTGCAGTAGCTACTTCATTAGTAGCAGCAGCAACCAAAGCAAACGATGCAGCAGCAGAAGCTGGCCAAGCAGTTGCAGTAGCTGAACCGTATTTGCAAGGACTTTGGTACCCAATTATTATTGGAGCCATCTGTTTCATTATCGGAGCTATTTATGTAGATGGTAAAAGTACCTCTCACAAACACTAATTAGCTTAATTTAAATTTTAAAAAAAACATCATTATGAACGCAATAAAAAAATTATTAGGGATTGTGTGGATCGGTTTAGGTCTTGCGGCTGGATATTATCTATTGATTAACCAAGCTATTCCAAAATTTGAGTCAGGAAAACCAGAAGATATGATTCCTGCAATTATTTACACTTTTATTCTTGCACCAATTATCGTGGGTGGTTTAAGTATCTTTGGATACTACTCACTTACAGGAGAATTTAGCGATAAATAATTCATTTTACTAGTTTAAAATATGCAATCGCTGTCAATAACTGGCAGCGTTTGTATATTTTTAAAACACCGAATTCCTCAAAACAATTCGTATATTACTTCGATCAAATTAGAAAATAGAGTATAGCACAATTTATGAAAAAAAGACACGAACAAAAGCTGGTTATTCTTTCAATGCTAATGGTATTAGCGTTGAACATGCCGCTATTGTTATTGTTTGATAGTGCTGAACCTTTTTTAGGTTTTCCAATTGTATACATCTATATATTTTCGGCTTGGTTGTTTTCTATTGGCACCACCTACTTAATCATCAAGAGATATTATGAATAGTGTAGGCCTTTTAATTATTTTAGTATTGTATATGCTAATCCTTTTTTACATTGCCTACTGGGCAGAAAAAAGAGGGCATTCCAGATGGACTAATAATCCCTACATTTATTCTCTTTCGTTAGCGGTTTACTGCACCGCTTGGACGTATTACGGAAGTATTGGCGTTGCAGCTAATTCCGGTTTAAGTTATTTGCCTATTTATTTAGGCCCCATAATTATCATTCCTACTTGGATGATTATTTTAAAAAAAATCATTCGAATTTCAAGAGTAAATAAAATTTCTAGTATTGCTGATTTCATTTCGTTGAGATACGGCAATGATAGATTCCTAGGCGCCTTAGTTACCATTGTGTGTATCTTTGGTATTGTGCCTTATATTGCTTTGCAACTAAAGTCCATTTCGGACACTTTTCATATTGTTACCAAAACCGAATCCAGTCCTAACATTTTTTATGACACCACCACCTATGCTTGTATTGCGCTAGCCCTATTTGCTTCTTATTACGGAACTCGATACGTCGATGCTTCTGAAAAAAGACGTGGTATTGTAACTGCTGTTGCATTGGAATCAATTCTAAAATTGGTATTCTTTTTAATTATTGGAATCTATGTTACCTACTTTGTATTTGATGGATTCGATGACATATATACTAAAGCTTCGGTGTTAGAAAATTTCGACAAAAAAAATTCCATCGGAGGTTTGACAGGTGCTATCAATTGGTTTTTTCTTTGCATCCTGTCCATGTTTGCTATATTTCTTTTGCCAAGACAATTCCATACTGCAATTGTAGAAAACAACAAAGAAACGCACCTTAAAACAGCCATGTGGTTGTTCCCATTGTACTTGTTGTTGTTTAATATTTTTGTTTTTCCAATCGCTTGGGGAGGCAATATTTTATTTGAAGGGAAAGGATTGAATTCAGACACTTATTCCTTATTGATTCCGCAATTTTTTAATAATAATATACTTACGGTTTTAGTATTTCTTGGCGGATTTTCAGCGGCAATTTCGATGATTATTGTTTCTTCAATTGCCTTAGCAACTATGCTTAGTAATAACTTATTAATTCCATACGGATTTGTAGGAAGGTTGCGAAACAAATCACAAGAAAAAAACAATAACCGAATCGTAAGAAGTAGAAAGATTGGTATCTTTTTACTCATTATTTTATCTTATGCAATTTACAAAATTTTCATCTTAGATTACTCTCTTGTATCTATCGGACTGGTTTCTTTTGTGGTGATTGCACAATTAGCCCCTGCCTTTTTTGGAGCGATATTTTGGAGAAGAGGTTCCAACAAAGGAGCGATTACAGGTATTATTATCGGCTTTTTAATTTGTTGTTATACTTTATTAGCTCCATATGCATTAGGTATTACCAATTCAACCAGTCTGTTCTTCAAAGAAGGCCCCTGGGGAATCGAATTATTGAAACCGTTTCAGCTATTTGGATTGGATTATTTAGATCCTATTCCGCATGCATTATTTTGGAGTTTATTCTTCAATACAATTGGATTTGCAGCTGTTTCAGTAAGTTTCAAAGGCAATTATAGAGAGCGTAATTATGCCGAAATGTTTGTTGATATTGATAAATACATTACCAATCACGAAGATGCATTTGTTTGGAAAGGAACGGCGTACGTGTCAGATATAGAAAAAGTATTACAACGATTCCTTGGGGAAGAAAGAACCAAACGCGCCTTATCTATTTTCAATTTAAAATACAATATTGACAAAAATGTAGCAACAGCAGATGCGCGTTTTATAAAGTTTGCCGAAAATTTATTGACGGGTCATATTGGTACGGCTTCTGCCAAAATCTTGATCGCCAGTGTGGTGAAAGAAGACGAAATTAGTTTACCCGAGGTGTTACGAATTTTAGAAGAATCGAAAGAAAATATCATCATCAATAAAAAGCTAACCGACACTTCAAACGAATTGCAAAAAATATCAGAACAATTAAAAGTCGCCAATGAAGAGCTGGTTAAAAAAGACATTCAAAAAGACGAATTTTTAGATACGGTTACCCACGAGTTGCGTACGCCGATAACTGCAATTAGAGCTGCAAGTGAAATTTTGCATGACGATGAAGAGGTACCTTTTGAATTGCGCAAACAATTCTTGCAAAACATCATTTCAGAATCGGATCGTTTGAATCGTTTGATCGATAAAATCTTGGATTTAGAAAAATTTGAAACAGGTAAACAGAAGATCTATCTCTCCAGAAATAATATTGCTTTAACAGTAGAAAAAACATTAGAATCAGTTAAACAACTGATTGCAAATAAAAAAATTCAAGTAGAATTTGAAGATGCTGGAAAAGAGATCAGAGCGTTTTATGACGAAGAACGCATCATTCAAGTGATTCACAATTTACTGTCCAATGCGATCAAATTTTCAGCTGTAACTGACGGATTAATAAGCATTCATATTACAGAAAACGAATCTAATGTTGCCGTCACGATTCATAATAATGGCAAAGGAATCAAAAGTGAAGATTTTGAAGCCATCTTTGAAAAATTCTATCAATCGAGAAATCAAAATGTCAAAAAACCAATTGGTAGCGGACTAGGATTAGCCATTTGCAAACAAATTATTGAACATCACAAAGGCGCAATTTGGGCCGAAAACAATGTCAAAGAAGGAGCCACTTTTGTCTTCACATTACCCAACTACAACACAACCGAAAACAACTAAGATGATGAAAAAGATACTAATCGTAGATGATGAGCCAAACATAGTAATGGCTTTAGAATACACTTTCAAAAAAAATAATTTTGAAGTATTCATTGCACGTGATGGACAAGAAGCATTGGAAATTTTAGAAAAACAATTACCTGATGTCATCATTCTTGATGTAATGATGCCAATGGTTGACGGATATGCCACCTTAGAAGAAATTAAAAAAGACGAACGTTTAGCGCATTGCAAAGTGATTTTTCTTTCGGCAAAAAACAAAGAAAGTGATATTGAAAAAGGGATGAATTTAGGAGCTAATTTATATGTCGTCAAGCCTTTTTCTGCTAAAAAATTAGTAGAACAAGTACATGAATTGATCGAAAATTAGACCCATTTTATTACAGAATAATCACCATGAATTACAAAGATACCTATACCGCAAGTACTGAAAATCCAGAAGCATTCTGGAAAGATCAAGCCGACGCAATAAGTTGGTTTACAAAACCTGAATCCATTTTATCTTCGGATGAAAATGGATATCCGCTTTGGTATAAAGACGGCGAATTAAACGTATGCTATTTAGCATTAGACAAACACATTGAAGATGGTTATGGCGATGAAATCGCTTTAATTTATGATTCGCCTGTGACACAAACTACTAAAAAATACACCTTCTTAGAAGTAAAAACCGAAGTGGCTAAACTCGCTGGAGGAATGCAATCTTTGGGTTTAAAAAAAGGCGATACCACCGTTATTTATATGCCCATGATTCCGCAAGCGGCCTTTGCCATGTTAGCTTGTGCACGAATTGGCGTAACGCATTCGGTAGTTTTTGGAGGATTTGCTCCTCACGAATTAGCGATCCGAATTGACGATTGCAAACCAAGAGCGATTATTACAGCCTCATCGGGAATTGAAATTGACCGATTGATTGCTTACAAACCTTTAGTTGACGAAGCAATTCAATTGGCCGAGCACAAACCTAAAAAAGTGATTATCCTCAACAGAAAATTAGGAGCAAAAGTACCATTCAAAAAATACGATGTAGATTATGATGCATTAGTTTATGGATCTGAAGAAGCCGAATGTGTGCCATTGAATTCAACTCATCCTTTGTACGTATTATATACTTCAGGAACCACTGGGAAACCAAAAGGGATCGTGCGTGATTCGGGTGGTTATGCAACTGCACTGAAATATTCTATGCAAAACGTGTACAATGCCAAACCTGGAGAAGTATTTTGGGCGGCCTCTGATGTGGGCTGGGTTGTAGGGCACAGTTATATTGTATATGGACCACTAATCAATAGAAATACGACCATAATTTTCGAAGGAAAACCAATCAAAACTCCGGATGCTAGCACTTTCTGGAGAATGATTGAAGAACATAAAGTAAGCGTGATGTTTACGGCTCCAACCGCGATTCGAGCGATCAAAAAAGAAGATCCAAACGGAGAATTTATCAAAAAATACGATTTGAGTTCGTTGAAAATTCAATTTTTGGCCGGAGAGCGTTGCGATGTAGCCACACTCGAATGGTACCAAGAACATATTCCTGTTCCGGCAATTGACCATTGGTGGCAAACTGAAACAGGGTGGCCAATCGTTGCCAATATGATGGGAATAGAATATTTACCAATCAAACCGGGATCTGTTGGAAAAGCAGTTCCAGGATACGACATTCGAATTTTTAGTGAAAACGGAACTGAAGTTGGTCCCAACGAAGAAGGTTACGTGGTAATTAAATTGCCATTGCCTCCAGGAACCTTATTGGATTTATGGAAAGACAACCCGAGATTCAAAGCAGGCTATTTAGAAAAATTTCCAGGGTACTATTTTTCAGGTGACGGAGGTTTCAAAGATGACGATGAATATATCTTTATAACAGGTCGTGTTGATGACGTAATCAATGTAGCGGGTCACCGACTTTCTACCGCTGAAATGGAAGAAATTGTAGCATCGCATTCATCAGTGGCAGAATGTGCCGTTATTGGGATTCACGATGAATTAAAAGGGCAAACTCCTTTGGCTTTGGTGGTTATCAAACATGGAGAAGATATTGAACATTTCCAATTGGAACAAGAAATTGTAAAATTAGTTCGCCAACAAATTGGCGCGGTTGCTTCCTTACGTAATGTGGTTATTGTGCACCGTTTGCCAAAAACGCGCTCCGGAAAAATTCTACGCAAACTAATGCGAAGCATTACTGACGGAGAAGACTATCAAATTCCATCTACTATCGATGATGAGGCGATTGTGGGTGAAATCATCAAGGTGTTGAAAAAATATAAAATTGGAAGTTATAGCAAATAATAATAAACAGAATTAGAACATATAAATTAGAATACCATGAGTTATTATAAAATTGAAAATCTAGAAGAATATTTCAAACATTACAAAAAATCAATTCGTGAACCTAAAAAATTCTGGGACCGAATTGCCTCTGAAAACTTTACTTGGTACCAAGAATGGGACAACGTAATTGATTTCAATATGGCCGAAGCCGAAATTAAATGGTTTACCAATGCCAAAGTGAATATTACAAAAAACTGTATCGACAGACACCTTGCTAAAAGAGGCGAAAAAACAGCGATCATTTTTGAACCGAATGATCCAAAAGAAGAGGCACTCCATATTACGTACAATGAATTGTATGAACGAGTCTCAAAAATGGCGAATGTACTGCGTGAGCAAGGCGTCAAAAAAGGAGATCGCGTCTGCATCTATCTACCAATGATACCTGAATTAGCCGTTTCGCTATTGGCCTGTGCTAGAATTGGAGCCATTCACTCGGTCGTTTTTGCTGGATTTTCTGCATCGGCAGTAGCTTCAAGAATCAATGATTGCGAATGTAAAATGGTCATCACTTCCGATGGAAGTTACCGCGGTAACAAAGCGATTGATTTAAAAGGCATTGTAGACGAAGCGCTAGAAAAATGTCCAACAGTTGAAAAAGTTTTGGTTGCCAAAAGAACCAACACCAACGTCAATATGAAAGCCGGCCGTGACCAATGGTTACAACCCCTTTTAGACGATGCAATGAACACCAACGTTGCCGAAATTATGGATGCTGAAGATCCATTATTTATCCTTTATACTTCAGGTTCTACAGGAAAACCAAAAGGAATGGTACATACAACCGCTGGATATATGGTGTATACTGCTTACACTTTTAAAAATGTATTTAGCTACGAAGAGAATGATATTTTCTGGTGTACTGCCGATATTGGTTGGATTACAGGTCACTCGTACATTCTGTACGGACCATTATTGAACGGAGCAACTACCGTAATTTTTGAAGGAGTTCCTTCGTATCCTGACTTCAGTCGCTTCTGGGAAGTAATCGAAAAACACCAAGTTACTCAATTCTATACAGCACCAACAGCCATTCGTGCATTGGCTAAAGAAAGCATTGAATACGTTCAAAAATACCCTTTACAATCGTTAAAAGTTATTGGTTCGGTAGGTGAGCCAATCAACGAAGAAGCTTGGCACTGGTACAATGATCACGTTGGAGGAAAAAGATGTCCAGTTGTTGACACTTGGTGGCAAACCGAAACTGGTGGCATCATGATCTCTCCTTTGGCATTTGTAACACCAACAAAACCAACCTATGCTTCCCTTCCTCTACCTGGTATTCAACCTGTATTGATGGATGAAAAACGCAACGAAATTGAGGGCAATCAAGTAACTGGAAGTTTGTGTATCAAATTCCCTTGGCCGAGTATTGCCAGAACCATTTGGGGCGATCACCAACGCTATAAAGAAACTTATTTTAGTGCCTTCCCTGGTAAATATTTTACCGGTGACGGAGCCTTACGTGACGAAGTTGGTTATTATAGAATTACGGGTCGTGTAGATGATGTAGTGATTGTTTCAGGACATAATTTAGGAACCGCACCAATTGAAGACGCGATTAATGAGCACCCCGCAGTAGCTGAATCAGCGATTGTAGGATTCCCTCACGATATCAAAGGAAATGCGCTATACGGATTTGTAATCTTAAAAGAATCTGGTGAATACCGCGACCGTGAAAACTTAAGCAAAGAGATTAACCAACATATTTCAGACCACATTGGGCCTATTGCTAAATTGGACAAAATCCAATTCGTATCCGGTTTACCAAAAACGAGATCTGGAAAAATCATGCGTAGAATCTTGCGTAAAATTGCAGAAGGCGACTTCTCTAATTTTGGAGACATTACCACTTTATTAAATCCAGAAATTGTGGATGAAATCAAAGATGGCAAAATTTAGTTTTTAGTTAATGTGTTAATTGTAGTTAAAAAAAGCTACTCCTTTCGGGGAGTAGCTTTTTTGTTATTTATAATGTATGGTTCTCTAATTGGTTCTGAAGTTCCAAACTTGTCCAGTTGTTGCACCACCTTTATTGTCTTTAACTACAACTCTCCAGTAATATTGAGTAGCAGCCTGAAGTGAAGTGGCATCGTAGGTAGGAGTAGTTCTATTTTGTGCGACTTTTTCTGTTGGAGGATTCACGGTTCCAAAATACACATCATAAGTCAGCACATCAGAAGCATCAACATCAGAAGCAAACCATTTTAAGGTAGCTGTAACACCACTAATTGTAGTGTTAGTCTCTGGTTGGATTATCTCTGGTAAAAAAGGCAAATGATTGGCTACAGCCAAACCTTCAGTATAAAAACTAAAAGTTCCTGAATAAGCACTTGACGCATTTTTACTATCGATCGCTTTTACTCTCCAATAATAGGCTTTGCCTTTGTCTAAAGTAACGGCTTGAGTTCTAGACGACACTTCATTTGTACTTACAATTTGGCTAAACTGATTGTCTGTCGCAATTTGTAATTGGTATACTATTGGGTTATTTTCGGCATCTGTTGAAGCACCCCATTCAAAAGTAACTACGTTATTAATACACAACAAACTATTTGTTGGTGCGACTAAGCTTGGAACAGAGGGTGCCGTATTTGCAGGTTCTGGTGTTGGAGTAGCTCCATCAGAACCACCACCTCCACAAGAGATAAACAAAAAGGCCATACTTACTAAATATATACTAGTTTTCATGTTTATTCTTTTACTATAGTTAAACTTACTGGAGTGTCTAAATGTACTTTTGCAAAATACACTCCAGCCGATTCTTTTTCTAAATTCAGTTGTACTTTTCCATTCGAAACAGCATACATTCCTTTTGAAATTAATTGCCCATTCAAATTATACAATTCAATCGCAATTTCTGTTTTGAGTGTTGGTGTGGCAATTTCAATTATTCCATGAGTTGGATTAGGATAAGCTGCAAAACCACTTAATGGATCCATTATGCTAGTGGCATAAATGCCCTCACACGTTTTTGCCGTTTTTATCTCAAGATAATCACCTTGTTTAACTGGTAAAGAAAAATTAGTAGCCGAAGTTTCAAATTGAGGCAACCCATTAACAAATACTTCAAAAGGGGCTGTTCCTTCGATTATTTGCACTGAGGCAATATTAGAAGATACTGATGATTTACCCGTTAATGATGATCCTTTGGTAATGGTTACACTATAACACTGCTCAAAGGCTTTACCCGGAATAGAAATACAAACAGGATATACACCAGGGGCTAAATTAGAAATCGTCAAACTATTATTGGTAAAATTATAATTGGTACCGTTTATGGTGGCTACATAAGCATAGGTTTGAGCACCATTGATTACAATTTGTCCATTGTTTTTATTGGCACAAGTCTCCGCTCTAGATTCAATACTAAAATTATCAGCAGGTAAGGCAAAAGGCGCATTCGCCCCAAAAGCCTGTTTGTTTCCGTAAATTTTAAACTGACCTGGTAAAACGGTTATAGGATCATTTACATTGACCACATTCAAACTTGAATTATCCATTAAATTAAACCATTCTCCAGCATATGGAAATCCTGTGGGAACACTTTTGCTAGTAACATCAAAATTAGCAACAATGACCACATCTTTTAAACTCGTTGAAGCAAGTGCCGCATCGGTAATTTTGATAGTCTGTACTAATGAACTAGCATTGGTTATAGTTGCAGTCCCAGAAAATACAGCTTCTTCTGTTTTTAAGCGAATCATTTTAGCCCAATCCGAGTAAATTTTAAATCTATTGGCATTGGCTAACCAATTATTGGTCCATTGTATTTGGGGTTTTGTATCTAATTTACAATCGCCTGTTGCTGTATCCGTTTGTGAATTAACAGTTCCGTTATTACAGGTAAAAATTGAATCGTCATAGCCTAATTCGCCAAAATGCCAAATCATTTTTGGTCCAGGAACCAATAAAGAGACAGCTCCAATAGCCGACATTCTAGATAGAGCTGTGTTCAACGTTTTAACATTATGAGCCGTATTTGCTGAATTTCCAAACTGCAAGTTTTTATACATCAATCGTTCTTCATCATGGCTTTCGGCATATCCCATCAATCGATGATTCGTAAATCCTCTACTAGTACTGTTCATTCTAGCAATGTTAGCCGTATAACCCATAGAAAGTTCATTGTATTCAGACGTCATTTTTCCCCACAACATAACTCCTTTACTTGGTGTTTCCGAAATTCTATAGTTAGCCCATTCCTTCTCCTCAGCATCGGTTCCTAAATGTTCAAAAATTACATAATGAGTTGGATCTAAACTCCAAGAATAATCAGCATAGCTTTTTAAAAGTGCTACACGATCCGCTCTATAACCATTAGTACAATTGTCATCACCCGCAGTACATTCTTGTGTAAATCCTTTGGTCAAATCCCAACGGAATCCATCAATTTTGAATTCTTCAATCCAATGTTTTACCACACGTTTTGTATAGTTTTGAGTACGTGCTTGTTGATGATTAAAATCTTCCCCTACACTATAACTGTGTTTTGCCACGGTATTAAAATACGGATTTTCAGCTGAAGCACCTCCCCAGCCGTCGCCATCAGGATCATTCATCCACATTCTTACCATAGGATTTCTTCCAAAGGCATGATTCAAAGCCACATCCAAAATAACAGCAATCCCATTTTGATGGCATTTATCAATCAATTCTTTTAACTTGTCTGAACTTCCATAAAATTTATCCAAAGCCATATGATAAGCGGTGTTGTATCCCCAACTCTCATTGCCTTCAAACTCCATTACGGGCATCAATTGTATCGCATTAATTTTAAGGTTTTTAAAATAATCTAATTTATCAATTACCGCTTGAAAATTTCTATTTGCATCAAAATCACGGACCAATAATTCATATACCACTAATTTTTCTTTAGCGGGTTTAATAAAGTTGGTAGTAGCCGAACTCCAAGTGTATGGGGTTTGTCCAGTTTGTAAAACGGTAACTTCACGCTCTTGTCCTGTTGGATAAGCTGGTAAATTTGGATAGGATGCAGCAGGAATAGTTGGATCGTCATAAGGAGATAAAACTAAAGTCGAATACGGATCAGCTGTTTTTACCATGGATGGTGAATGAGCAATTGGTGTGGTCTCAACTACCCAATATTGATAGGTATAATTTGTCCCTGAAGTTAAACCGGTCAATTCCAACCAGAATTTTCCAGATGTTGCGTCTTTTTTCATGGCAAACGCGCTAGTAGGCTGCCAATTATTAAAACTTCCTGCCACGTATACAAAATCTTTTAAAGGAGCGTCCAATACCAAAGTTGCTTTTGTAGGATCTGTGGAATTATAATTAATTCCGTCTACTAAATTAGAGGGCATTGCTTGCTCATTGGCACCCGGATTAACAATTACTGAAAACTTTTTGGTAATGGTGGTTGTACCTTGAAGGACTACCAATTCATAATTCTGATTGCTCGTAATATTGGATTGTGTGTAAGTATAACTTGAAGTCGAACTGTTGGTATGAATACTCACTCCATTCGATTTCAAATTATAACTTGCATTTCCATTCGTATTTGTAGCTGTAATTGTAAAATCAGAACCTGAATTCAAAATTGTTGCACTGTTTTGAATTGGCGCTGTTAGATTTACCTGAAAAGAACCCACTTCAACTAAAATATCTTGGGATTTTTTATCTCCTGTTCCGTCTTTAGCTTTTATTAAAAAACCAATTTTTCCAATTCCTGTCGTATTATAATAAGTAGTTGGTGTAAAGGTCTTAGTGTAGGTGTCGTTAGCTTGATTGTAAGTAAACTTACTTGCTTCGTCAGAGTTGTTCCAGGCACCATTTAATGGTGTACCTTTTTGATTAACCCCGCCAAGGTCAAAAGCCCAAGCCCACATATACAAAGCATTCCCTGTTACACCCCAAGTAGCCTCATTAATGCTACTCCCGTTAATGGTCACAGTAATCGATGTGGTTTCCTCAAAGGCCGCAGGACTTACACTATAAGTAGCGGTTTGCTGCTGAGCAAATGAAGTAAAACCTAGAAGAAATAAAAAAGTTAGTAGAATTTTTTTCATTATTGTGTTGTTGGTTGGTTGGTTAAAACAAAAAAAGCACTTAATTATACAAATTAAGTGCTTTTTATTACATACTACAGTTTATTGTGGCATTAATCGGATGTTGTAGTTAGCAGAGTTTCTGATATCTAAAACAACTTTATAAGTACCTGCAGTTGGCACTTTCATATTACCACCTCCAAGTTTGATTTTATATTGACCACCCGTGGTTGTGTCTTCAGCATTTCCTGAAAGCGTTCCCATTTTAACTGACCAATCGTCTTTCAAACGAATTAAGAATTCGTCCTTAGCCAAAGTCAAAGTGATCGTGTACATTTGGTAATATGGAGAACTTGGATTCGTATCAAATGTCATAGGAGTTCCATTACCCCAACCGTTTGGAGTAGCAGCGCCAATAATTGACACTTGTCTTTTGTCCATTGTATAAGTCCCCGCATTCCAATTAACCGTAAAGAAATAGGTTCCAGCCCCAGCTGAAGGTTTAATGTCAGACCCACCTAATATTCCCGAAAAAGCACCTGAACCGTTAGATTCTCCTTTATCTCCTGACCAAGATGGCACTGGAGTAAATTTAAATGCAGGAGTTGCGTTATTCATCCAAACAAAACCCTCATAGTTACCATTATTCCCAGCTGAAAATAATTTAGCCACACTAGCATCGCCAGGAGACCAATCAGAACCATATCCACTAGCTCCTTGGTAATTTCCAGGAACATATAATCTAGCAAACTCATCAAAAGTATCAAAAGCAGTAGCTGTAATTGTGATTTCATTTGAAACAACATCATAAGCCGCAACCGTAGAAGATGATTGGTTTATTGGGCTTCCTACCACACGAACTTTATAAGCTTGTGAAGTACCAATTGCTCCACCAGCTCCTAATAGCGCCGCATTCAATTGTCTATTTGTAATTGCTTTTTCTAAATTAATAGATGTATCTACACCGTAATCTCCTAATGGGAAAGTTCCAGGTGCATTAAAATTTCCTGTGCTCTTGATAACTTGTAAAGTATATCTTACTGCAGCAGAATATCCAAAAGTAGAAGAAGTCCACTTTACTGTAAAGGCAGTTGCAGAAGCAGTTGAAGCTGATAAAGCATAAGTGCCACCTGTTGGCGCAGAAAGTACAATAGCATCTCCTTTTGCAGCAACTGGATCTAAAAGATCATCTGAACAAGAAACTAAACTTGATAGTATTCCTGCTACTAAAATTAAACTTAAATATATTTTTTTCATAATTATTAATTTATTTTCCAATGGTCAAAACAATTTTTGACCATTGGATTTTTTAAACATTAATATCCTGTATTTTGAGTCAAATTAGAATTGGTATTCAATTCAGTTTGAGGAATTGGGTACACATTGAATTTAGCATCAATACTAGCTCCATTCAAAGCATTTCCTTTCCACTGCCATAATTTAGCACTTCCAGCAAATTTATTAGCACGGATCAAATCTTGTCTTCTGTGACCTTCCCAATATAACTCTCTAGCTCTTTCGTCCAAAATAAAATCTGGAGTAATGTCTGAATCATTTGCAATAGCCGCTGCTCCAGCACGAGTTCTCAATGCATTTACATAACCTCTAGCCACTGATTTAGATGCAGAAGCCACATTATTAGCCGCTAATTCTGCATACATTAAATAAGCATCAGCCAATCTAAACAATGGGAAATCCGTATCTGTATGAGTTAAATTACTTCCATTAGCTCCAGCAGAGGTTTTGTTAGAGAATTTTTTAACTTTCAAACCACCATTTCCAAAGAAATCAGAAACAGTATTAATTGTCAGAGTTGACGTTGATGCTGCATCAAACATCGCTCTTCTATCAGTAGTTCCTGTTAAATCAGAGAATACGTTAGCAAACTCTTTACGAGCTGCTAAACCATACCAACCACCATCAACACCAACTTCAGTATTCCAACCTCCAGTTGCAGCATGAATAATGAATGTAGTTCCTCCCCAAGTTTTAGTGTTAACACCATTAAAACGAATTGGGAAAATAATTTCAGATTGTACGGCAGCTCTATCATTATCGGCCATAAACAAGTTGCTATAAGGAACATTAGCAATAGCATAAGTAGATCCAATTACTGAATTTACAGCAGCAAGAGCTTCAGCATCTTTACTTGTTCCTAAATATACTTTAGCATTCAAATACAATTTAGCCAATAACATTTTAGCCGCTACTTTGTCTACTCTTCCGTATTCGTTAGTTCTAGCATCTTTTAAATCAGCATCAATAGCATTCAATTCTTTAACTAAAAAGTCAAAAACAAACGCTCTGTCTTTTTCAACTGGTTTAGTTCCCACTAAATCTGCATCAGTAGCGAATGCTACTTTTCCGAACAAATCGATACCATGATAGTAAGATAATGCTCTTAAGAAACGCACCTCAGCTCTATACGTTTTTACTTCTGCTTTCACTGCATCACTCACTCCTCTTGAAGCTAGTTTTTCGTCAGTAGTAGCACGTAAAAATTCGTTAGATAATCCTACTTGGTAAAATACTCTTGCATAAAACGCTTTCACAAAACGGTTGTCGGCATTCCAAGTGTGATTGTTTAATTCTGGCAAAGTTGGATCTCCCCATGAAACCATAGCTTCATCTGTAGGCAACTCTTGTAATTGCCAATATCCTCTTAAATATTGACCAAAACCTTCGTCAATACCTTGAATATCTGCACTTCCATCAGGTCCATTTTGACCTGTAACAGCTAAACCTGCATAGATTTTAGCTAGAAATTGTTTGTAAGAACTTGGGTCTTTGTAGAATGCTTCTGATGTAAAATCATCATCATCTTTTGGAGACACATTCATATCATTGGTACATGATACAAAAAATGCAATTAATCCAAGAAATACAAATAATTTAAAATTAATTGATTTTATCTTTTTCATAATATTATATATTAAAAATTATAGTTTAATCCGAATAAGAACATTCTTGCACGTGGATAAATTGTACTATCTATACCTCCAAAAACTTCAGGATCCATTCCTTTGTATTTAGAAATTGTCAATACGTTTTGAACTCCAGAGTACAAACGTAAAGAGGATGATTGAACATTAAATGGCGCTTCAATTAAGTATCCAATTGTTACGTTGTCTAATTTTAACCAAGAAGCATCTTTAACATAGTAATCAGATTCTGCTCTTTTTTGAGTAAACAAGGTGTTGTCAAAATCAACTGTAGTGTTGTTGATAGCGTTAACGTTGTTATCAGAGATACTTTGAGATAAGAAACTTCTACTAGCATTTACATTGTCAAAAATATAGTTTCCTAAACTTGTTCTCCAAGCCATTGAGAAATCCCATTTTTTGTAATTGTAGTTTGTCATGAATCCCATTGTGATATCAGCATTTGGTTTTTTAAATGCATGCTTATCTAGAGAGGTAATTTGACCATCCCCATTTCTATCTACATAAACACCTTCTAAAGGTTTTCCAGCAGCATCATATACTTGCTCATACAACCAGAAAGTATTTGGAGCTAGACGTTCTTGGTGAATTTGTGTATACAAATCTAAACCAACTGAACCTTGGAAGAAATCTAATCCTCCTAAATCTTTAATTTTAATATCATTGTAAGCAATGTTGTAATTAAAGTTCAAAGATGAATTAGCTGTTTCAATAGCTTTGTAATTAATGTTTAATTCAGCTCCTTTTGAAGTTAATGAACCAATGTTTTGGAAACCAGCAGTTCTAAAGTTCTGCAATGAACCTTCAGCCACATAAGCAATCAAATCATTTGAAGTTTTACTGTATACATCTAACGAACCAGTTACTTTGTCATTAAATAATCCGAAATCCAAACCAGCATTTACTGTTGTAGTTTCTTCCCATTTCAAGTTAGCATTGTATCCTTCAGGACGTCCTAATTGATAGTATTGATTGCCAAATTGGTAAGTAGCACCTGAAGTTAACGCACTTAAATTATATCTTTGGAAATAGTCATAGGCTGCTCCTCCAATATCTTGTTGTCCAGTAACTCCCCATCCTAAACGCAATTTCAATTCAGAAACTGTTTTAGAATTTTTCAAGAATTCTTCGCTAGACACTTTCCAAGCAAAAGCTGCTCCAGGGAAGTTACCCCAACGGTTTAACTCAGAAAATCTTGAAGAACCGTCACGTCTAAAGTTAAGTGTAAGTAAGTATTTTTCACTTAAATCTACGTTCAATCTAGAATAATACGCTTGTAAATTTACACCTGGACTTGTTACAACATCTGGTTTTTGTTCAGCTGCTGGCAATAAAGTATTGGTTGAATAATAGCTTTCTGAATCAAAGTTTTGATACGAATAACCTGCTGTTAAATCCACTTTTACTTTGCCAAATTTTTTGTTGTAATTCAAATAACCATCTAATAATGTATTTGTTGAGTTACCCCATGTGTTTTGGTTGTATCCTAATTTTCCAGCGTTATAAAGTCCAGCTCTAGAATTAGCACTTGTGAAGTTGGTACCTGTCCCTTCAACTCTGTCATACCCTAAATTAGCCACCGCTTTGATATCTTCAAAGAAATGCAATTTATATTCTGTTTGAATATTTCCGTAAAGACGAGTGCTTTTCCCTTGATTGTTTTTTTGTTGCAATAAAGCTACAGGGTTAGCTGCTCCATAAACAGTATAGTTATTAGGAGAATTTAATGTAAAACTTTCTTTGTAACCACCAAATGGTGAATTAGCATCGTAGTTTACATAGGTTGGATTGAATGAAATAGCTGAACCAATAGCCCCTTCATCAGCATATCTGTTTTTTTCAGTAGCATAGTTAGCATTCACTTCAAATTTCAAGTGATTGTCTAAAAATGAAGGCGTCATAGACAAAGCAATGGTATTTCTTTTGAAAGAAGAAGTTTCTAAAACTCCATCAATATTAGTTTTCCCAACAGATAATCTAGTTGGAATTACTTTCAAGAAATTACCTCTTAAAGACAAATCATTTGAAAATGTAATACCATTACGGTAAATTTCATCTTGCCAATCAGTGCTTCCAGTTCCTAACAAACCTACTCTTGAAGGTACGTATGTAGTAATAATATTTCTAAACTCATCAGCAGAGTATACGTCTACTTTTTTAGCTACTGTATTCAATGTAGTTAATGAGTTAAACGAAACTTTTACACCGTCTTGTTTGGTTCCTTTTTTAGTTTTGATCAATACTACACCATTCGATCCACGAGAACCGTAGATAGCTGTAGCCGAAGCATCTTTCAAAATAGAGAACGATTCAATGTCATTTGGGTTGATTGAAGACAATCCGTTATTAACTGGTAAACCGTCGATAACCACCAAAGGATCATTAGATGCTCCTAAAGAAGCTCCTCCTCTAATACGGATTGCAGCACCATCTCCAGGACGACCACCTTGAGTTACCACAACACCTGCTACTCTACCATTCAGTAAGTTTTCAGTATTTGTAATAGCTCCTTTGTTGAAATCTTTTGCAGTAATTACCGCAACTGATCCTGTCGCATCTTTCTTTTTAACAGACCCGTACCCTACTTGAACTACTACTTCTTGAAGTTGATTTTCAGCCTCTTGAAGTTTTACCGTTAGGTTAGCTTGATTTGAATAGATAATGGTTTGTTCTTTGTATCCTACAAATGAGAATACTACAGCATCACCTTGTTTAATTTTTGACAATTTAAATTTACCGTCAAAATCAGTAGTAACACTTTGTTGCGCTCCTTTTACTACCACATTTACTCCCGGAATTGGTTGATTTGATTTAGCATCAACAACAACACCATTAAATGAACTCTGAGCCAACAAACTTGCTGGTAAGAGTAGTAATAAAACTAACAACTTTTTGTAAATTGTTTTCATACTTGTTTGTTTAAATTAATTGAATTTTGGTTTACTTTAATAAACTTTTACATTACTTCGAATAACAAACATACTAAAACGATAACGATTTCGAAAATACGAAAACGATTTCTTTTTACGAAAACGTGATAGTGTTGAAAAGTTTACACTGTCTATAATTAATATCGGGTATTTTTGCAATTGAAATAATTTAACAATACTTTTATTCACAATAACCATTTCGCCTTACTAATATGAAAAGAAAAGTCACGCTAAAACAAATTGCAAAGGAACTTGACGTTTCTATTTCTACCGTTTCTAAATCATTGAGAAACAGTCACGAAATTGGTGAAGAAACCCGATTAAAAGTTCAGGCTTTTGCCAAATTATACCACTACAAACCCAATAATATTGCACTTAGTTTAAAGAATAGAAAAACGAAAACTATCGGTATTATTATTCCCGAAATCGTGCATTATTTCTTTTCTACAGTAATTAATGGAATTGAACATGTAGCTAATGAAAATGGCTATAGTGTGGTCATTTGTTTGTCTGACGATTCGTTTGACAAAGAGGTACTGAATATGGAAATGCTTGCCAATGGAAGTATTGATGGTTTCATTATGTCCTTGTCTAAAGAAACGCAATACAAAGGTGACTTTCATCATATTACAGAGGTGATTAGTCAGGGTATGCCGGTAGTCATGTTTGACCGAGTAACCAATGACATACTTTGTGACAAAGTAATCATTGACGATCAAACTGCTGCCTACGAAGCGGTTCAAAGTTTGATCGATAAAGGAAAAAGAAAAATAGCTTTAATAACAACAGTTGATTATGTGAGTGTTGGTAAACTTAGAACAGACGGTTATACCAAAGCACTATTAGACAATGACATCCCTTTTGATGAAAATTTAATTATTAAAATTGAAGATGTTGATACCTGCGAAATCACCATAAGTAAACTACTTGAAGACAAAGCCATTGACGCCATTTTTGCAGTAAATGAACTATTTGCTGTAACCATTATAAAAATGGCAAATAAACTGGGAATTCAAGTACCTAATGATCTATCCGTTATTGCCTTTACGGACGGAATTATTTCAAAATATTCTACCCCAACCATCACAACTGTAAGTCAAAACGGAAAAAAAATGGGGGCAAAAGCTGCTAAAATACTCATCAAGCGATTAGAGGCTGATGATTATAATGAAGGGGAAGAAAATTATGTAACCGAAGTAATTTCTACTCACCTGATCGAAAGAGAATCTACAAATTAGAACAGATTTGTTAATTCATTCATTACTACAACCTTGTAGTACATTTTTTTGAGTTAAAATTAAAGTTTTGAAATAAAAGTAATCGAGATTTATCTATATTTGGACCATCAAAGCTTTTACTTTTACTTCGAAAATTTCAGTTAAGTTTTGATAAGCATAGCGCTTATCGTATTAATTTAAACATTACGATAATGGAAAAGCGTAAATTAAGTACCACCGAAATCTGGACAATGAGTTTTGGATTTTTGGGGATACAAATGGGATTTGCATTGCAAAATGCTAATGCAAGCCGAATTCTTCAAATTTTTGGTGCCGATGTGCACGAACTCTCCTGGTTTTGGATTATTGCACCCTTGATGGGTTTAATTGTGCAACCAATAATTGGTTACTACAGCGATAAAACTTGGGGGCGATTTGGAAGAAGAAAACCATTTTTCTTTGCAGGTGCCATATTAGCTTCTATTGGATTAATCTTAATGCCTCAAGCCGAAATTTTTATTGCTGTACTTCCTGCTCTATGGGTGGGTGCGGGTATGTTAATGATCATGGATGCCTCGTTCAACATTGCCATGGAACCTTTCAGAGCATTAGTGGGAGACAACCTAAGAACCGATCAAAGAACTGCCGGATTTAGTGTACAAACGGCCTTAATAGGATTTGGAGCAGTTATTGGATCTTTACTTCCCTATACTTTAACCAATTATTTTGGCGTATCCAATAAAAACGAAGATGGCGGTGTGCCCTACAATTTAATCTTATCCTTTATCATTGGTGCTATCGTATTAGTAGGATCCGTAATGATTTCTATTTTTAGTACCAAAGAATATTCTCCTGAAGAATTGGCTCAATTTGCTGATGAAAAACCGGAATCGGACAAAGAATCAAGTATTTTTGATTTAATTGACGATTTCAAAAAAATGCCCTCTACGATGAGACAATTGGCATTTGTACAGTTCTTCTCATGGTTTGGACTATTTGGTATGTGGGTATTTACTACTCCAGCCATTGCGCATCATATTTATGGATTACCTATTAATGACAATTCAAGCGATGTCTATCAAACCGCAGGGGAATGGGTAGGTGTATTATTTGGAGTGTATAACTTAGTTTCAACATTTTATGCTTTTGCTTTGCCTTATATAGCCAAACAAATTGGACGAAAATCGACTCACGCAATCTCATTAACAATTGGTGGTCTTGGGTTAATATCAATGTATTTTATGCCAAATGAAAATTGGTTAATTCTTTCCATGATCGCAGTAGGAATTGCTTGGGCGAGTATTTTATCCATGCCATTTGCTATTCTGGCAGGTTCTATTTCTCCTTTTAAAATGGGAGTGTATATGGGAATATTCAACTTTTTTGTGGTATTGCCACAAATCGTAAACGCCTTAATCGGCGGTCCTTTAGTTAAATATGTTTATCAAGACAACGCTATTTATGCCATTGTAACTAGTGGGGTAAGTTTCATTATTGCTGCACTATTGGTGACGCGAGTTAAAGATGTCGATGACGTAGTAAAAAAATAAATAATGACAAAAAAAGCATTCATATTCGACCTGGATGGGGTAATTGTAGATACGGCTAAATACCATTATTTGGCTTGGAAAAAAATTGCATCCGAATTAGGCATCGAATTTACACACGAACACAACGAATTATTAAAAGGAGTAAGCCGCGTACGCTCACTCGATATTATATTAGGCCTAGGAGAAGTCGATGCGTCACATGCGCAAAAAGACCAATGGCTAATTCAAAAAAACGAAGACTATTTATCCTATTTAGTCAATATGGATCAAAGCGAAATTCTTCCTGGAGTGATGACGGTTTTGGAATTTTTGAAAGCCAATCATCAACCTATTGCCTTAGGATCAGCAAGTAAAAACGCTAGACCTATTTTAGAAAAAACAGGAATCCTATCCTATTTTGATGCCATTGTAGATGGGAATGACGTAAGCAATGCCAAACCAGATCCAGAAGTTTTTCTCCAAGCTGCACAAAAATTAGGCATTAGCAACGAAAACTCAATTGTTTTTGAGGATTCGGTTGCCGGAATTCAAGCCGCAAATATTGCCTCCATGACCAGTATTGGCATTGGAGAAGAAAGCATTTTAAACGAAGCAAAATTCAATTTTAAAGACTTCACTTATATAGATGAGGCCTTTTTAAATTCACTTATAAATAATTAAAAATGACAATCGGGACCAATTAATCCCTTTTGGAATTTTCAAATTTTCAAATTAAAAAAATGAATCAAGATTATATTAAACCAGACAACTGGTCGATTATTGAAGAAGGATTTGATGTAGAAAGAGTAAAATCATCCGAAAGTCTTTTTAGTATTGGAAACGGTGCCATGGGGCAACGTGCCAATTTTGAAGAAACCTATTCAGGCGAAACCTTTCAAGGTTCTTATATTGCCGGAATCTACTACCCTGACAAAACCAAAGTGGGCTGGTGGAAAAATGGTTATCCAGAATATTTTGCCAAAGTATTAAACGCACCCAATTGGATTGGAATCGATATTGAAATCAATGGAGAAAATTTAGATTTACACCAATGTGCTTCCGTTCGAAAGTTCCGTCGTGAATTGAACATGAAAGAAGGTTGGTACCAACGGACTTTTGAGGCGACTTTGCAAAACGGAACCGAAATCGCAGTCAACGTAAAACGTTTTTTATCTGTCGATTTGGATGAAGTAGGAATGATCAACTATGAAATTTCTCCTTTGAACAAAGATGCCAAAATTGTATACAAACCCTACATCGATGCTGGAGTAACCAACGAAGATGCCAACTGGGAAGAAAAATTTTGGGAACCATTAGAAGTAAAAAAAGGAAGCAATGAAGCTTTTGTAACGGCTCAAACGTTCAAGACGCATTTCAAAGCAACTACTTTCATGCACAATAGCATTTGGGCCAATGGGAAAAACGAAAACATATCGCCTGTTGCCATTGATGCCACTAACGAAAAAATCCAACACAGTTACGAAACCGTAATTGCACAAGGACAAACTTCAGCGATTCAAAAAATGGGTGGCTACACCGTTTCAATGAATCATGCAAATACGCAATCTGCAGCTGAAAATGCAATTAAATTGGCTTTAGCCAAAGGATACGATGTCCTTTTAGAAGAACAAAAAACAGCTTGGGCTAAAATCTGGGAAATGTCAGATATCACCATTGATGGTGATGTGAAAGCACAACAAGGAATCCGTTTCAATATTTTCCAATTGAACCAAACCTATTTAGGAAAAGATTCTCGTTTGAATATTGGACCCAAAGGATTTACAGGAGAAAAATACGGGGGGTCTACTTATTGGGATACCGAAGCCTATTGTATTCCTTTCTACATGGCAACTAAAGATCAAGAAGTGGCTCGTAATTTATTGACCTATCGCTACAACCAATTGGACAAAGCCATAGAAAATGCGGATAAATTAGGATTCACTAATGGCGCTGCTTTGTATCCCATGGTAACCATGAACGGTGAAGAATGTCATAACGAATGGGAAATTACTTTCGAAGAAATTCATAGAAATGGCGCTATTGCCTTTGCTATTTTTAACTACTACCGTTTTACAGGAGATTACAGTTATATTCCTGAAAAAGGTTTGGAAGTATTAATTGGTATCGCTCGTTTTTGGCACCAAAGAGCAACTTTCTCTACCCATAAAAATCAGTATGTGATTTTAGGAGTTACCGGTCCAAATGAATACGAAAACAATGTCAACAATAATTTCTATACGAATTATATCGCCAAATGGTGTATCGATTATGCTGCTGAACAAATTCAGAAAGTATCATTAGAATACCCATCCGATCACAAACGCGTGATCGAAAAAGTAAATTTATCGAATGCCGAATTACAAGAATGGAAAAAAGTAGCCGATAATATGTACTTCCCGCAATCGGAAGAATTGGGAGTGTATTTGCAACAAGACGGATTCTTGGATAAGGAATTAGTTCGCGTGGCCGATTTAGATAAAAGTCAGCGACCAATCAACCAAAAATGGTCATGGGACAGAATTTTACGTTCGCCTTATATCAAGCAAGCCGATGTATTGCAGTGTTTTTACTTCTTTGAAGATCATTTCTCTAAAGAACAATTGAAAAATAATTTTGAATTCTACGAATCGTTTACGGTGCATGAAAGTTCGCTTTCACCTTGTGTACACTCCATTCAAGCAGCTGTTTTGGATAAAATGGACATGGCATATACTTTCTATTTGAGAACTTCTCGTTTGGACTTAGACGATTACAATAAAGAAGTAGAAGAAGGATGTCATATCACTTCTATGGCGGGAACGTGGATGAGTATTGTAGAAGGTTTTGGAGGAATGCGTGTAAAAGACAACACCTTGCATTTTGCTCCAAAAATTCCGAAAGAATGGCAAGGATACTCCTTCAAAATTAATTTCAGAAACCAAATTGTAAAAGTAACGGTGGATCAAAAAGCAACTCAAATTGCTTTAGAAGGGAACACCGCAATTACAGTAGTCGTTAATGGAAAAGAAATAACTGTAGCTGCAAATGCTGTTATTACGGTTTAAACAAAAAATGATAAAAAACCCTTTTAGAGTATAATTCTAGAAGGGTTTTTAATTCTGACACAATGAAAAAAGTAGTGCTATTTATCGTTTTGCTATCCATGCAAATACATGCCCAAAGTCCTCAAGCGAGTTCGGGCAAAGTACAACGTATTGACAACTTCAAATCCAACTTTGTTGACTCTAGAAATATCGATGTCTGGTTACCAGAAGGGTATTCCGATTCACAAAAATATGCTGTCTTGTACATGCATGATGGACAAATGTTGTATGATGCTTCCACGACTTGGAACAAGCAATCTTGGAAAGTCGATGAAGTTGCTGGAAAGTTGATATCAGAAGGCAAGACCAAAAAATTCATCGTTGTTGGTATTTGGAATAATAGCCAAAAACGCCATCCCGAATATTTTCCGCAAAAGCCCTATGAAAGTTTGAGTCCAACTCAAAAAGACACCATAACGGCGCAATTGCAAAAAGCAGGAAGAACAAAAGAAATCTTTCAACCGATCTCCGATTTGTATCTGAAATTCTTGGTGACTGAATTAAAACCCTACATAGACAGCCATTTTGCTACTTTAAAAAACAAAGAAAATACTATCATTGCAGGATCCAGCATGGGCGGATTGATTTCCATGTATGCCATTTGCGAGTATCCAGAAGTTTTTGGTGGTGCTGCTTGTATTTCAACCCATTGGCCTGGAACATTTTCCTCGGAAAATAATCCTATTCCAAACGCCTTTATCCAGTATATGGAGTCTCATTTACCCAATCCGAAAACGCATTTCCTCTATTTTGATTATGGCAACAAAACTCTAGATGCTTTGTATCCTGATCTACAGAAAAAAGTAGATGCTCTTATGCAGAAAAAAGGTTTTACCAACTCCAATTGGTCTACCCAATTTTTTGATGGAAAAGACCATTCTGAAAAATCATGGGCAGAACGATTCCATATTCCTTTGCAATTTTTATTAAAATAATAAATTCTACTTCTATGAAAAAATTACTCTTTTTATTACTGACCACAAGTTTTGCATTCGCTCAAATCGATCGAATGGAACCTCCGTTTTGGTATGCCGATATGAATTTATCGGAGGTGCAGATTATGTTCTACGGAAAAAATATTGCTCAAAACGAGGTAACAGTTTCGAACGGAGTCGTGATAAAAACGATACAAAAAACAGAAAATCCCAACTATCTTTTTGTAACGATTGACACCAAAAATCAACCAGCACAAGAGCTTGTTTTTTCGTTCTCCAAAAATAAAAAAGTAGCCTTTACAAAGCCCTACAGCTTGAAATCAAGAAGAGAAAACTCTCGCTTTCGCAAAGGATTTGACAGCTCAGACATGGTTTATTTGTTGATGCCCGATCGTTTTGCAAACGGCAATCCGAATAACGACAGCACCAAAGAGACCATTGAAAAAGCCAATCGTGCTAATAAAGACGGTCGTCACGGTGGAGATATCGAAGGTATCATTAACCATTTAGATTACATCAAGTCTTTGGGCGCTACTGCCATTTGGCCTACTCCACTTTGTGAGGACAATGACGAAAAAGGTTCGTACCATACTTACGGTCAATCCGATGTCTACAAAATCGATTCTCGTTTTGGAACCAATGAAGATTATGTTCGTTTGAGTGCCGAATTGCACCAACGCGGCATGAAAAATATTATGGATTATGTGACGAATCATTGGGGTTACAAACATTGGATGATGAATGATTTACCAACTTACGATTGGATTCACCAATTTCCAGGTTTTAAGCAAACCAATTATAGAATGACATCTCAATTTGATCCCAATGCATCCAAAACAGATGCTGCTATGTGCATGGACGGATGGTTTGTCAAATCCATGCCCGATTTAAATCAGTCGAATCCATTAGTATTAAATTACCTGATTCAAAATGCCATTTGGTGGATTGAATATGCCGACTTAGATGGCTTTAGAGTAGACACCTATTCGTATTGCGATAAGAAAGGTATTGCAACTTGGACTAAAGCTATTACCGACGAATACCCGCATTTTAATATTGTGGGAGAAGTGTGGATGCACGATCAAGCGCAAATGGCTTATTGGCAGAAAGACAGTAAAATTGGAGCGATCCAAAGCTACAATTCCAACCTGCCTTCGGTGATGGATTTTACCTTACATGACGCTATTAACGGAGGGGTTTTTAACGAAAGTAAAGCCAATTGGGACAAAGGAATCATCAAAGTTTATGAAAATTTTACCAATGATTTCTTGTATCCAAACACCAATAATCTTTTGGTATTTGCCGAAAATCATGACACGAATCGTTTTAACCAAATCTACCAAGGCGATTTCAAAAAATACCAAATGGCTATGAGTTTGGTAGCTACCATTCGTGGTATTCCACAGTTGTATTATGGTTCAGAAATTGGAATGAAAGGCGATAAAAATGTGGGAGATGGCGATATCCGTCACGATTTCCCTGGCGGATGGAAAGGTGATGCCAACGATGCTTTTTCTGCGGCAGGAAGAACCAAAGAACAACAGCAGTACTTTGATTTTACAGCGCAATTATTCAACTGGAGAAAAGGAAAATCAGTAATTCATACAGGAAAAACGACACATTATGTTCCTGAAAACAATGTCTACACCTATTTTAGATACAATGATACTGAAAGTGTTATGGTGTTACTAAACAATTCGGATGAAAAACAAGAAGTAAAAGTTTCTGGTTTTAAAGAAAACATCCAACACTATACAACAGGAAAAGACGTGATTACTGGACAAACAATTAACATTAAAAACAATATTAGTATTGAGGCAAAATCGGCTTTAATATTGGAACTTAAATAACGAACACTATGAAAAAAAACATTGTATTAGTTGCCCTTTTGGGGGCTTTCATTTTGCCAAATGCAACTCAAGCGCAAACTAAAAAAGTAACGAACTCCACTCCATTTGTTTGGGAAGGAGCGAATCTTTATTTCTTATTGACCGACCGTTTTAACAACGGAGATTCAAGCAACGACATCAATTACAACCGAAATAAAGAAACAGGTAAATTGCGTGGTTTCATGGGTGGTGATGTTAAAGGAATTACACAAAAAATAGAAGAAGGATATTTTGACCAATTGGGAATTAATGCTATTTGGATGACGCCTTTAGTGGAACAAATTCACGATGGAACAGATGAAGGAACTGGATATAGCTATGGATTTCATGGGTATTGGGCAAAAGACTGGACTGCTTTAGATCCTAATTTTGGTACTCCTGAAGAAGTAAAAAACATGGTTGAAAAAGCACACCAACACGGTATCCGAATTGTGTTTGACGGGGTAATTAATCACACTGGACCCGTTACACCACAAGATGCGGTTTGGCCAGAAAATTGGGTGCGAACTTCACCTGCTTGCGATTACAAAAATTATAAAAATACTACTGCTTGTACTTTAGTTGCTAATCTTCCTGATATTCTAACGGAGAGCGAACAAAACGTAGAATTGCCTGCGGCTTTAGTCGAAAAATGGAAAAAAGAGGGTCGCTACGAACAAGAAGTAAAAGAATTAGACGAATTCTTTGCGCGTACTGGCTACCCAAGAGCACCTAAATACTATATTATCAAATGGTTGACAGATTACATTACCGAATACGGAATTGACGGATACCGCGCTGATACTACAAAACATCTTGAAGAAGGTGTTTGGGCTGAATTTAAAAAACAATGCGACTATGCTTTTATAACTTGGAAGAAAAATAATCCTGGAAAAGTATTGGACAATACTGCTTTTTACACTACTGGTGAAGTTTCTGGTTATAACATTAGCGGTGGTTTATATTATGATTTTGGCGATAAAAAAGTAAACTACTTTGCAAATGGATTCAATAGTTTAATCAATTTTGAATTTAAAAATGAAGCCAAAAAAGACTACGAAAGTTTGTTCTCTTACTACTCTAATACATTGCAAAAAGAGTTAAAGGGATTTGGTGTGTTGAATTATGTTTCGTCTCACGACGACTCTACTCCTTTTGACGGAAAAAGAGAAAAGACTTTTGAAAGTGCTACAAAATTATTGCTAACTCCTGGAACGGCTCAAGTGTATTATGGAGACGAGTCAGGGCGTAATTTAGTCATCGAAGGAACTAAAGGCGATGCGACTTTGCGTTCTTTCATGAATTGGGAGGATATCAAAAACAACCCAATTACTCAAAAAACCTTGGCACACTGGCAAAAATTAGGACAGTTTAGAAAAAACCATCCTGCAGTAGGAGCTGGTGTTCATCAAAAAATTTCAGCTAGTCCTTATGTATTTAGTCGTAGTTTTTCTCAAGAAAATTACAGCGATCAAGTAGTTGTAGGATTGGATCTAGCCAAGGGCAAAAAAACGATTTCAACCGGAACTATCTTTCAAAATGGAGCAAAAGTAATCGATGCCTATTCTGGAAAAGAGTCGGTTGTTACCAATGGAAAAGTAACTGTTGATTCAGAATATGATTTGGTTCTTTTGGAATTAAAAAAATAAAATACAATTCAATTATAGCAACGCCTTTAGCAATAAAGGCGTTTTTTTATTCTTAACTTTGTCGTTCAAAATCAAAAAATGAATCAAGACTTTGATATACTAATTGTGGGTGGTGGCGCTGCTGGATTTTTTTCAGCGATCAATATCGTGGAACGCAATCCTAAACTCAAAGTGGCGATTTTAGAACGAGGCAAAGAAGTACTTTCTAAAGTGCGCGTTTCAGGAGGAGGTCGTTGCAATGTAACTCATGCCTGTTTTGAACCCAACGAATTGGTAAAATATTATCCCCGAGGCGAAAAAGAATTGCGTGGTCCGTTTCATCAATTTTGTTCTGGCGATACCATCGAATGGTTTGAAAAACACGGTGTCGAACTTAAAATTGAAGACGATGGCCGAATGTTTCCTGTTTCCAATTCTTCTCAAACCATCATTGATTGTTTTTTAAATGCTAGTCACAAATTGGGCATTACCATCTTAACTGGACAAAGTGTGCAATCCATTTTTAAAAAGGACAATTGCTGGAAAATCGAAACGCAAACCGAAAATTATCTAGTTGAAAAATTGATTTTGGCTACCGGAAGTAATCCAAAAATTTGGGATATGTTGCATACTTTCGGCCATGCTATTGTTACACCTGTTCCTTCCCTATTTACCTTTAATATCAAGGATCCTCGAATCAAGGAATTACCGGGTATTGCAACCCAGGTGAGTGTCAAAGTAATAGGAAGTAAACTGGAGTCAACCGGCCCTTTGTTAATTACCCATTGGGGAATGAGTGGCCCCGCCATTTTAAAATTATCTGCTTGGGGAGCACGTATCTTGCACGATAAAAACTACCAATTTGCGATAGAAGTCAATTGGCTTAATGATATCGATTCTGAAGAAGCAGAAACACTTTTGAAAGAACTCAAACAAGAGTACGCTAAAAAAACGGTGGCTAAAAAGTCGCCATTGGAAATACAAAATCGGTTGTGGGAAAGTTTTGTTCTCGCTTCAGGAATTGGTGCAGAAACCAAATGGGCCGATTTGTCTAAAATCCAAATACACAACTTGGCGAGTCAACTCACCAAAGGCATTTTTCAAGTCAACGGCAAAAGCACTTTTAAAGAAGAATTTGTTACTGCTGGCGGAATAGATTTAAAAGAAATCAATTTCAAAACTATGGAAAGCAAATTGCATCCCAGCCTATATTTTGCTGGAGAAATCGTTAATATAGATGCCATAACAGGAGGGTTCAACTTCCAAAATGCCTGGACATCTGGATTCATTGTTGCAAATGCTATAGCAGAAATGATTAGTACTGATTAAAGTATAAAGCTACTTACCTATTCAACCACCAAATACTAGCCGTTAGTACCGAAGCGAAACTCACCCATGCTAGATAAGGCAGCATTAAATAGCTCGCTGTTTTGTTGATTTTAGCAAATTGAGAATAGGTTTCAAAAATCATAAGCCAAAGCAAAACTACCTCAATAGTTGCCAACATCAGGTTGTGCAATCCAAAAAACAAATACGACCAAAGTGCATTCAATACCAATTGGATTGTAAAGAATTGCAAGGCTTTAATAACTGCTGCTTTTTGCGTTGTAATTTGATTCCAAATTAATCCCGCGGCAACACCCATCATCACATACAATGAAGTCCAAACCGGTGCGAAAATCCAATTGGGCGGATTAAAACTAGGTTTTACCAAAGTGGGATACCAAGTCGTTATAGATGCACGTGTGACCATTCCAGAAAGATACCCAACGGCCAAACAAATAATAACAACAATGGCAATACGAGAGATTTTGTTCATTTTGTGTAATTTGAATCAAATTTAGTCAAAACTTTCAATTCTTTTGTCAAAATAAACCCAAAACCAATTCAGCAAAAAAAGTATCTTTGCTAAAATTTTTTATTCATGGTCACAGCAAACGATTTTATCCCAGCTCCCTATACCCATTCTATTGATCAGGGTGTTTTTCAATGGTCGGCGCCAAGTAATATTGCGTTAGTAAAGTATTGGGGGAAAAAAGAAAATCAAATTCCGGCGAATCCTTCGGTAAGTTTTACCTTGAATAATTGCAAAACGATTACCCAATTGGCTTTTGCCAAAAAACAGAATCAAGACCCATCGACTTTTTCTTTTGACTTGCTTTTTGAGGGAAAACCAAAAGAAGATTTTAAACCAAAAATTCAGAAATTTTTAGAGCGAATTGAATCGTATTTGCCTTTTTTGAAAGACTATCATTTTACGATTGACACTCAAAATACGTTTCCACACAGTTCTGGAATTGCTTCTTCAGCATCTGGAATGGCAGCATTGGCAATGAACTTAATGAGTTTGGAAAAGGAATTGAATCCTGCAATGACCGAAGAATATTTTCATCAAAAAGCGTCCTTTTTAGCGCGTTTAGGTTCTGGTAGTGCTTGCCGAAGTGTAAAAGGACAAGTGGTAGTTTGGGGAGAACAAGCCAATATTCCTGGAAGTGCTGATTTATTTGGAGTGGAATTTCCATACGCAATTCATGATAATTTCAAGAATTACCAAGACACGATACTTTTAGTAGATAAGGGCGAAAAACAAGTGTCCAGCACATTGGGTCACGATTTAATGCACAATCACCCGTATGCAGAAAGAAGATTTGCTCAAGCACATGAAAATTTAGACCATCTGATTGCTATTTTTGAATCCGGGGATTTAGAGCAATTCGTGACAGTTGTTGAAAGTGAAGCCTTGACACTACATGCCATGATGATGACTTCGATGCCGTATTTTATACTAATGAAACCGAATACATTAGAAATTATCAATCGCATTTGGCAATTCAGAAATGAAACCAAAACACCGGTTTGCTTTACATTAGACGCTGGGGCTAACGTTCATGTTCTCTACCCAAATCAAGTGAAAGAAAAAGTCTTGCAATTTATTCAGGACGAATTAGTTGGCTATTGTCAAAATGGTCAGTATATTTGTGATCAAATTGGAAATGGCAGTCAGTTAATTGATTAATCAACAGTATGAAAGGACCTTTATTTTATTCAAAAATATTACTCTTTGGAGAATACGGAATTATTCAAGACTCCAAAGGACTTTCTATTCCTTATAATTTTTATAATGGCGCGTTAAAAACCGACAAAAATCCATCGGAAGAAGCTATTTCTTCTAACGGACATTTGAAACGTTTTGTAGCACATTTGAAAAATTTAGCCGTTGAACAGCCTACTCTTGTACAATTTGATTTAGTTACTTTAGAGCAAGACGTGAACAACGGTATGTACTTTGACTCCAGCATTCCGCAAGGTTATGGAGTAGGAAGTAGCGGTGCTCTAGTTGCAGCTATTTACGACAAATATGCCCAAAATAAAATCACTGTTTTAGAAAACCTAACTCGCGAGAAATTGTTAGAATTAAAAACGATTTTTTCTCAAATGGAAAGCTTTTTCCATGGAAAAAGTTCTGGTTTAGATCCGTTAAACAGTTATTTAAGCATTCCAATTCTAATCAACTCCAAAGACAATATTGAAGCTACGGGCATTCCAACTCAAAGTTTGGATGGCAAAGGAGCTGTATTCTTAATCGATTCAGGAATTGTTGGGGAAACTGCTCCAATGGTGAATATTTTCATGGAAAATTTGAAAGACCAAGGTTTCCGAAACATGCTTAAAACACAGTTTGTAAAATACACCGATTCGTGTGTAGAGAATTTTTTAGGTGGCGATATGAAATCATTGTTTGCCAATACAAAAAAATTATCAAAAGTAGTTTTGAGTCATTTCAAACCGATGATCCCAGAAGAATTTCATGCGATTTGGCAAAAAGGAATTGACACCAATGACTACTATTTAAAATTGTGTGGTTCAGGTGGCGGTGGATATATCTTAGGATTTACTGAAGATTTAGAACGCGCCAAAACTTCACTGAAAGACTACAAATTAGAAGTGGTGTACCAATTCTAATTCCAATCATTTAACAACCTTATAATGCTAAGCAAAGCGAACAAATTGGTGATTAAGAAAATTATCAGCTTGTTTTCTGTGGTAAGAGGGTACAATATTCCCATTATTATCTTAGCGCAATACCTTTCAGCCGTTTTTATCTTGGCACCTGAGCAAAGAGCACTTAACGTCCTACTCGACTTTAATTTATTTATTCTAGTTTTTGCTTCGGGTTTGACGATTGCCTCAGGCTATATTATCAATTCTTTTTATGACAGTAAAAAAGATTTAATTAATCGCCCAAATAAATCCATGCTCGATCGATTCGTGAGTCAAAAAACCAAATTGAATGTCTATTTTACGCTCAATTTCATAGTCGCATTAATGGCATTATTTGTTTCCTGGCGTGCCTTTTTATTTTTTTCAGTATACATTTTCCTGATTTGGTTCTATTCTCATAAAATAAAAAAACAGCCTTTTATCGGGAATTTAATGTCGGCCTTTTTAGCGGTTTTGCCTTTTTTTGCCATCCTCTTGTATTATTACAACCAAATTCCATTTGAAGAAATTGAAAACTACAGCAATCAATTGGCTGTAATTTTTGCTCATGCAAGCTTTTTGTTTTTGCTATTACTCATTAGAGAAATGATAAAGGATTTAGAAAATCTAAAAGGAGACTTAGCCAATAATTACAAAACCATTCCCATTGTTTATGGGGAAACATTTTCAAAAAATATAATTTCGGTTTTAATTATTGCTACAGTTCTTCCTGTATATATATTAATTGAAATTTACGATGTAGGTTATATGGACACTTACTTTTACGGTTGTTTAATTGTACTCCTCTTCTTTGTTTTGGCTTTACAAAAAGCAACCCAAAAAGAAGAATTTCTTCGATTGCATAATGTTTTAAAGTTCCTCATTGTAGCGGGTGTCTTTTGCATCGTGTTGATCAATCCTTCCGTTTTGTGGCACGGAAAACGATTGTTACACATTATCTAACAGCTACGGCATTTCAACTCTTTGATTCTAAAATCGTTTCTCAAGGATATAAATACTATCTTTGCAGGCTGAAGGACAATTTCGTCCGAATGCAGCATTAAATTACCAATTATCATGAATACTAATAGAAGTGGCGGAAGAACTAATAGTTCTAGACCAAATTCAAATAAGCCAAAGCCAGCGATGCAAAAGCGTGCGCAGGGTCCTAAAAAGGCTAAAATCAACACAAAAGTTGCCGAAGTTGAAGCTAGTAAAGTAGCTAAAAAACCGAATCAAGCTCCAAAAAGAGCCAAAGCAGCTGACGAAATGCGTTTGAATAAATACATCGCAAACTCAGGGGTATGCTCTCGTCGCGATGCCGATATTTACATCCAATCAGGAAATGTAAAAGTAAATGGAGTTCCTGTAACTGAAATGGGGTATTTAGTAAAAATTACTGATACCGTTAATTTTGACGGAGTACAATTAACCCCAGAGAAAAAAGAATACATCCTTTTGAACAAACCAAAAAACTTTACGACAGCACTAGACGAAGGTCAAGAATTTCGTAATGTTTTAGAATTGGTTCGCGGAGCTACAACGGCTAAAATTGGCGCCGTAGGTCGAATGGATAAAAATACTACCGGATTGTTATTGTTTACCAATGACACCGATATGATTAGAAAATTTACCTTGCCTAATCAAAAATCATCAAAAATATACCAGGTTTCCTTAGATAAAAATTTGAAATACGAAGATTTGGAAAAAATTAGTAAAGGATTGGTGTTAGATGGTCACCGCGTATTTGTAGAAGAAGTAAGTTATATCGATAACGAACCTAAGAGTGAAATCGGACTTAAATTACGTTCGTCCAATGTAAAAGTAGTTCGTGCTATTTTTGAAAACTTCGATTATAATGTATTGCGAATTGACCGTGTCGCTTTTGCAGGTTTAACCAAAAAGAATTTGCCGCGAGGTAATTGGCGAATGCTAACAGAACAAGAAATAATTAATTTGAAAAACGTATAGTTATCAAATTCATTTCATAAAAAAACCTGCAAATTACTTTGCAGGTTTTTTATTTTGTAGACTATGATTATCCTTTAAACTTTTTAACAGGAGTTTCTTCTTTCTTGTCTAAGCCTCTTTTTCGTAACAATGGCTCTATACTTGGTTCAGCACCACGGAAACGTTTGTACAAGACCATTGGATCCTCTGTACCTCCTTTTTCCAAGACATTTTTTCGGAAAGATTTGGCTTTTTCTGGATTAAAAAGAGTAGTAATTTTAAATGCTTCAAAAGCATCTGTATCTAACACTCCAGACCAGATGTAACTATAATAACCTGAAGAATACCCTCCCGAAAATATATGACTAAAGTAGGTACTTCTATATCTTGGAATAATTGATTCAATTAAGCCAATTTTATTCATCGCTTGTTTTTCGAAAGTATTCGCGTCAATGGTGATGTCTTTAGTTTGTGAATGGTACGCCAAATCCAATAATGAAGCGGCCAAATATTCAGTAGTTCCAAATCCTTGATCAAAGGTTCCTGATTTTTTCAATTTAGCAATTAAAGCATCGGGAATCACAGCGCCAGTTTGATAATGTTTTGCAAATAGTTTAAGCACTTCCGGTTCAGCAGCCCAGTTTTCCATAATTTGCGAAGGCAATTCCACGAAATCTCTTGGTACACTTGTTCCAGCTAAACTTTTGTAGGTAACATTGGACAACAAACCATGTAAAGAATGTCCAAATTCATGAAATAATGTACTCACTTCGTCAAAAGTTAATAAAGCTGGTTTGTTTTCTGTTGGTTTGGTAAAATTGCAAACGATAGATACTACTGGTGCTTTACGCACGCCATTTTCAGTTTTTTGGTTTCTATACGATGTCATCCAAGCTCCTCCTCTTTTAGATTCACGGGGATGAAAATCGGTATACAGTACCCCAACATGGGTTCCATCAGCTTCTAATACTTCAAAAGCAGTTACTGCTTCGTGGTATTTAGGGATGTCTTTTAATTCCTTAAACTGTAAGCCATATAATTTTTGCGCCACTTGAAAAGCACCGTTTCTTACATTTTCTAAACTAAAATACGGACTCAATTCTTGCTCGTCTAAATCAAATCGTTCTTTTCTGATTTTCTCTGTATAATAGCGCCAGTCATACGGTTGCACCGGTCCTTTAATCCCATCTTTAGCCATCATTTTTTGAATGTCTGCAGCTTCTACTTTGGCTTTTTCCAAAGCGGGTTTCCATAAATCATTCAGTAATTTATTGACATTTTCTGGCGTTTTAGCCATTGATTCCTCCAAAACATAATTAGAGTGAGACGCATATCCCAACAAACGTGCTTTTTGTCCACGAAGATTGGCTAACTGAATCGCATTGGCTTTATTATCCGTTTCATCATCGTGATTAGCGCGCGTTTGATAGGCGTTCCAAATTTCTTGACGCAGTTTTCTATTGGCGCTGTATTGCAAGAAGGGCATCACACTTGAATTGGCTAAAGTAAACACCCAGCTACCTGATTTTCCTTTGGCTTTAGCATCGGCCGCTGCAGCGTCAATAACACTTTGAGGAAGTCCTACTAATTCTTTTTGATCCGTAATGACCAATTGGTATTTATTGGTTTCCGCCAAAATGTTTTGACCGTATTTCAAACTCAATAAAGACAAATCCCCATTAATTTTTCGAAGCGTTTCTTTCTCCGAAGGAGACAAATTTGCGCCAGAACGAACAAAATCTTTATAGGCGTTATCTAAAATTCGAGCTTGCTCTAAATTCAATCCTAAGGTTTCTTTTTTGTTCCAAAGCGCTTTCACTCTTGCAAACAATTTCTCATTCAAATAGATATTATCACGGTGTGATGATAAATTTGGAGAAACCTCTTTGGCGATCGTTTGAATTTCTTTGTTGGTGTGAGCCGAATTCAAATTAGAGAAAACGGTGTTGACATTTGACAATAACTCTCCCGCATTTTCCATTGCCAAAATGGTGTTTTCAAAAGTAGGCTCGGCTGTATTATTAGCAATCGCATCAACCTCAGCAGCATTCCTTTTAATACCTTCTAAAATAGCGGGTTTAAAATGTTCGTTCTTAATTTGATCAAAAGGTGGGACATTAAATGGCGTGTTATACGTCTGGAAAAATGGATTCATAGTGGTCATTTCTTGTGCATTTGCGGTTAGCATACTTCCTATGGCTAGACAAATAAATAAAGTTTTTTGTATCATAAATTGGAGAATTAAAAAAGTAAATTTAATCAAATACTACTAACAATTACTTATTAAATTGAAAAGAGAATAAAATAAAAATAATTACTTTAGCCAAAGTCATTATAACCCAATTCGATATGAAAAAGTTGCTATTACCATTTGTTTTATTATGTGCATTAATTACATCTGCGCAAGAATTCAAAAACTACGGAACACCATTAAATAGTGGAGATAAAAACTTTACTGCGCCAATGTTCAATTCTTTAAATCAACTTTCAGAATATAGAAAAGGATATTTAAATGATAGGAAAATAGATGGCAGCCCTTATATAATTGAAGCTTTTACCCCTTCAGAAATCGTGGGTATACAACACACTTTCAACATGAGATACAATGCATATGCGGATGAAATTGAAGTAGAAAAAAGTGCGGATGAAATTTATGCATTGAAAAAAGAAAGCGAATTCAATACCATTCTAATTAATCGCGGAGCATATAAATTACGCTTAGTCAATTATTGGGGTACCGATAAAAAAGAAAAGAATGGCTATCTAGTTGAAATTGCTTCTGGAAATGAAATCACCTTATTTAGAAGAGATAAAATTGAACTGCTACCAGGTAAAGAAGCCATGACTTCATTTGAAATAACAACACAACCCAAATTAGTTCGGATGAAGGCACGTTATTTTATTGGCATTAAAAATAATCCAATTATAGCTTTTGCAGAAAATAAAAAACAATTAATCAATAGCTTTCCAAATTTTAAAGATCAAATAACAAATTTCATTAAATCGAATAATTTAGATTTTGATAATGAAACCGATCTTAGCAAAATTGCCCTATTACTAGGTACATTATAAAATAAAAAAAGCTTCTCGTTTGAGAAGCTTTTTTTGTGCGGATAATAGGACTCGAACCTACACGCCTTGCGGCACCAGATCCTAAGTCTGGCATGTCTACCAATTTCACCATATCCGCGTGAATTGGGTGCAAATATACACATAAGTTCTAATTTTCAAAGCAAATTAAACAAAAAATATTTCACTCCTTTTTTGTACTTTTGAGGGTGTAATTTGAAATCTAATTATGGAAAATATAGCGGATTACGTTCAACAAAACAAAGAACGTTTCATTAATGAATTAATTGAATTATTAAAAATTCCATCAGTAAGTGCTGACACTGCTTACTCTCAAGATGTATTCGACACTGCCGATGCGGTAAAAGCAAGTTTAGAAACGGCAGGTTGCGATCTTGTCGAAATTTGTGATACTCCTGGTTATCCAATTGTCTATGGCGAAAAAATAATCGATCCCAATTTACCCACTGTCTTGGTATACGGACATTATGATGTACAACCACCAGATCCAATGGAATTATGGACTTCGCCACCTTTCGATCCAGTAATCAAAACTACCGAAATTCATCCCGAAGGGGCCATTTTTGCACGTGGCGCTTGCGATGACAAAGGTCAAATGTACATGCATGTCAAAGCATTTGAATACATGGTTAGCACTAATTGTTTGCCTTGTAATGTGAAATTCATGATTGAGGGAGAAGAAGAAATTGGGTCCAAAAGTTTAAGTTGGTTTGTAGGACGCAACCAAGAAAAACTAAAAAACGATGTAATCTTAATTTCAGATACTGGAATGATTTCAAACCAACAACCGTCTATTACTACTGGTCTTCGTGGTTTGAGTTATGTTGAAGTCGAAGTTACAGGTCCAAATCGTGATCTACATTCTGGATTGTACGGAGGTGCCGTGGCTAATCCAATTAATGTATTGTCTAAAATGATTGCTTCGCTGCATGACGAAAACAATCGTATTACCATTCCGGGATTTTATGACAATGTAGAAGAACTTTCTGCTGCTGAAAGAGCCGAAATGGCTAAAGCACCCTTTAGTTTGGAAAACTATAAAAAAGCATTAGATATTGATGCGGTTTATGGCGAAACTGGTTATGTGACCAATGAAAGAAACTCCATTCGTCCAACACTTGACGTGAACGGAATTTGGGGCGGTTATACCGGAGAAGGTGCTAAAACGGTTATCGCAAGTAAGGCCTTCGCTAAAATTTCAATGCGATTGGTTCCAAATCAAGATTGGGAGCAAATCACTGGATTATTCACTGCACATTTCTTGAGTATTGCGCCAGCTGGAGTTACCGTAAAAGTGAAACCTCATCATGGTGGACAAGGCTACGTAACACCAATAGACAGTATTGGCTACCAAGCTGCCAACAAAGCGTATACGGAAACCTTTGGTGTTCCCGCGATACCTGTTCGCTCCGGCGGAAGTATTCCAATTGTAGCTTTATTTGAAAAAGAATTGAAAAGTAAAACCATCTTGATGGGATTTGGATTAGACAGCGATGCGATTCATTCTCCAAACGAACATTTTGGGATATTTAACTACTTGAAAGGAATCGAAACTATTCCGTTATTTTACAAGTATTTTGTAGAACTGAGTAAATAAATTGTCCGTTATGAATAAAAAAATAACTGCAACAGCTGCCTTTTTAGGAATGGTTGCCATTATATTAGGAGCTTTTGGTGCACATGCTTTAAAAAAAGTACTCACTCCAGAACAATTAATTAGTTTTGAAACTGGGGTGCGTTACCAAATGTACCAAGCGTTCTTTTTGTTCTTTTTAGCCAGTCAAAATGATATTCTGGAGAAAACTAAAAAAACAATCTTTACTCTAATCACATTAGGAACTCTTTTCTTTTCAGGATCAATTTATCTACTGTCCACGACAGGAATAACAGGGATCCATTTTAAACCGATCGGATTCATAACGCCAATTGGCGGAGTATTGCTGATACTCGCATGGGGAATGCTCGGTTATTCGACCATACAATCAAGAAAATAAAAAAAGCGGTTTCAAATGAAACCGCTTTTTTTATTTATTTATCGAAGTTTTTCACTCTTTATTGGATTGAGTACAAAATGGGCTTACTCGGACTAGCATCATTTTCAAAAGAAGCGATTTGTAAATTGAGTACATAATTTCCGTCAGCAACTTCATTGGGAACAAAAATCATTTCGGTAATGGTACAATCCAGTCTTGCATCCTGGTTCAACAGTTTTACATCAGTGACATTCCAAAAGGCTTTGTGTGTCAATAATTTTCCGCCATCTTTTTCTTTATCAACACTAGGTAAATCAATCAACAAATGTTGGATGCCGCTTTCGCCAAGAAACAAAGCAGCTTCTTCAGACAAATAGGGCGGATTGGTATTGGAATACTTTAACGATTTTTTAGAAGTCTCATTAGGTAATGTCCGAATCACAATTGCTTCTGGATTGATTTCAGAATTTCGAAAAGAAATCAATGCCTTGGCAATCTGCGCTTTTGAAATTACTTCGTCCTCCCCTACTTTTTCGGGTTGAACCGAAATTAAGGTGGCCCAAAAGAAAAACTGCTTCAAACTTTGGTTGATGCTATAGAAATCTTTAGTTATATGTCCCAAACACTCTGTGTGTGTTCCATGGGCATGCGGATTAAAAAATAGATTGTTGAAATTGGTGGACGATTGACCTTCTGACACTTTACCAATCCAATCTCCCATAACTACAGGTTGGATTAAAGGTGCGTTTTGGTACCAAGCAATCGGATTGTGCTCGTCATTCGTTATTGGAATGGAAATATCAATGGGTTTTGATAAGTCGATTTCAAAATTTTTTAGTGTTGCTTTCATAGTTATTTAACCGTGCGGTTAGGCTATTCCAAATTTAAGTAAAACAAATCAGAAGCAATTCCATCCGTGAGAAATTTCCCTTTCAGCGTTGGTTTCAAAATACCATCAGTAATAATAAGCAAACCATCATGAATGAATTTTTGTGATTGTTGTTTCAAATAATTCAAATAATCTGTTCCAAATTCTTGCTCAATTCGAATTAATGAAACACCCCAAATTGTTCGTAATCCCGTCATGATGTATTCGTTATAAAGGTCTTCTTGAGACAATAATTCAACTTCTCTAGGCAGTTCGCCCTTCTGAATTGCTTTCAAATACAAAGCATTATTGGCAACATTCCAACTCCTAGAAACGCCATCGTAACTGTGAGCCGAAGGACCAATTCCAAGATATTTTTTACCCAACCAATAGGCCGAATTGTTTCGAGAAAAATAATTTTCTTTACCAAAATTGGACAACTCATAATGCACCAATCCATTGGCTTCAAGCGTTTCAACCAAAATCATGAAATGCTCTTGCGCTACTTCATCCTTAGGGGCGTCAACTTTACCTGTTTGAATCAGCTTGTTTAATGCTGTTTTTGGTTCTACCGTCAAGGCATAACTGGAAATATGTGGTATTCCAAAAGACAGTGCCGTTTCAATATTTTGTCGCCATCTTTCATTTGTCATTCCTGGAATTCCATAAATTAAATCCAAAGAAATATTATCAAAATATCGGGTGGCTAATTCAAGGCATTTTTTGGCTTGCACCGAATCATGAGCACGATGCATCAGCTTTAAATCCTCTTCAAAAAAAGATTGAATTCCAATCGAAAGACGGTTGATACCTATTGCAGCAAATGCACTAAGATTTTCTTCTGACAAATCATCTGGATTAGCCTCCAAGGTAATTTCAGGATTTTGAGACACCGGATAATTTTGGCGTACTGTATCGATCAATAATTGAATTTCCTTAACTGTCAATACGGATGGAGTACCTCCTCCAAAATAAATAGTTTCAATACAGGGGAATTCAGCATCGAATTGAAATTCGTCTTTACGCAACTGTAATTCTTTGGCTAAAGCCAAAACCATTTCGTCTTTCTTCTTCATCGAAGTCGAAAAATGAAAGTCACAATAATGACAGGCTTGTTTACAAAATGGAATATGGATATAAATTCCTGACATTATAATTTGAATTTATCGAATTCGTTCTTCGTTTTGCTTTACAAAAGCATCCCAACCCGAATAACTTTTCCCAATTTCTACTCGACCCGAATTAAAGAAGTGACAAACAGCAGCAGCTAATCCATCCGTTGAATCTAAATTTTTGGGCAAAGTTTTAAGTCCTAATAATTGTTGGAGCATTTTAGCAACCTGCTCTTTACTAGCATTACCATTTCCGGTAATAGCCATTTTTATTTTTTTAGGTTCGTATTCTGTAATCGGGATTCCACGTGAAAGTCCAGCAGCCATAGCCACACCTTGCGCTCGTCCTAATTTCAACATCGATTGCACGTTCTTTCCAAAAAAGGGAGCTTCAATCGCTATTTCGTCTGGATTGTGGGTTTCAATTAACTCAATCGTACGTTCAAAAATGATTTTTAACTTTTGGTAATGATTGTCGTATTTGGAAAGTTGCAGTTCGTTCAATTGCAAAAACTCCATTTTTTTATTGACTACTTTAATCAATCCAAAACCCATAATGGTAGTTCCTGGGTCGATTCCTAATATGATGCGTTCGTTTGCCAATGGAGGATTGTTTACAGGTAGCAATTACTCTACTTTTAGAATAACCGGAAGAATAAATTGAGTTTTAACCGGAATTCCGCGTTTGATTGCAGGATTTACTTTTGGAAAATCAACCAATCGAGCTTTTAAAATACTATCAATTTTAATGGTATCATAGGCCACTGAGTCTTTTGGAAACTGAGGCTCAAATTGAAGCGTTGCATTTGGAAATACTGTTACTTTAACCTCGATCGTATCTAATTCTGGATACAAAACCGAAAGTGTATCAACACTTAGTTTTTCTTGAATTAATTGAGTTAATATTTCGAAAAAACACTGTTGGCGTTGGGTCTTGTTCTCAATTTTTTCACAATCAACTAATGAAGGAAATTCATCGACTTCTTTCCAGTTAATTTCGTTTAACTCTTTTGCCAACAATTCCTGTTCAGTAGGCACTTGCTTCCCAAAATACTGACAAGAATTAAACAAAAGAAAAATTACTATAAGAGAATAATGCTTCAATGTATTGGATTTGATTGGAACTAATAGGGGATAAAAATACAATTATTTTTATTTGAGAAGGGATATAAAGTTACAAATCTTGATAGAAGAATGAAAATAGAAAAAACCAAGAGAAAAAATGTAGGAGATGATGTTCTTTTAATGAGATAAGAACTAACTATATCGATTTAGTACCTTTCTAAATCAAAAAAGCTATCCTTAGTTCTGAAAATCAGAATTTCTGGAAAGCTTTTCATCGGTCTAACTACTAAACCCGGTCAGCTTACAAGGCCGACCAAACAACACAACTAGCTTTAGATACCGTTTTTGGGCAAAAAAGCACCTCTTTACGAAGTGCTTTTCCCAATTTAGCGGTCTGGACGGGACTCGAACCCGCGACCCCATGCGTGACAGGCATGTATTCTAACCAACTGAACTACCAAACCTCTGCTTAATTGCGGTTGCAAATATACAACAGATTTCTGTTTACGCAAGTGTTTTTATAAAAAAAATTAAATAATTCGTTTTGAAATCAACCAAGGTTTTGTTTTTCAACCAACTAGACCAGAAGGATTTTTTTAAAATATTAATCCAGTATAACTGCGACATAATGAATTCTTATTTAGCCAGAAGTGCGCACAAGCTTTTCAAAAATAGATACACTATATATATTGACTACTATTAAAGTGTAATCCATATTTCATTTAAAGCTACACAATTGATTTTCAACCGAAAGGATTAAACTTTTTCTTAAAATAAATATTTCATTTGCATTATCACAAAATAAAAAAGGATTGACTTTCGCCAATCCTAATTTATATTAAATTTTCTAATCTCTTAATTACAACAAAGCGTCTAAGCTATCTGCATAGGTTTGTTTTGGAGCAACACCTACTTGCTTACCTACTACTTCTCCATTTTTGAAAATCAAAACCGTTGGAATGTTTCTAACACCATATTTTGCTGCAAATTCTTGGTTAGCATCAACGTCTACTTTTCCAACAACTACTTTCCCTTCGTATTCATTGCTTAATTCATCAACGATTGGTCCTACCATTCTACAAGGTCCACACCAAGCTGCCCAAAAATCTACTAAAACTGGTTTGTCTGATTTCAAAACTACTTCATCAAAAGTAGCATCTGTTATTGCTAATGCCATAATATTTTTATTTATTTATTGTGTTTATTTATTGTGATGCAAATTTATAAATTAAAAACCATTCGAACATCACTACGAAATTAGTTTTGGCTATAAAAGTATTGCCTTTTTTTATATGCTAATTAGTTTAACTTAAAGTTAATCTGTCTTTTTTCTAATTCCAACAATAACTCGTTGGATATTTTAACTTTTAATTTTCGACTTGGCATGCTTAATTTTGTAACTACATTGATTTCTTCTACTTCGGTAGTCGTACTAATTTTTTGGGTTTCCATTAAAGGAACATCTTCATCTTCAATATCTGATTCTTCTACAAATACTTCATCTTCGGTTTCGGCAATTTCAGAAATAGTTTCGACAATTTTGGTAATTTTCTCTAATTCCATAATTTCGAAAGTAACCGTATTGTCTCCTTTATTGTCTTGAAAAAGCTGGTTCAATTGCTGAATAAAATCCGTTTGAATATCATTGATATTCAACAACAGGACTAATTTTTTTGCAAAAGACGGCAATACATCTTGTAAATATTGGATCAACGTAAACTGTAATCGAGGCTCGCCTTTTTTACCCGTTTCTTTATCTGCCCATCCTTCTTTTACCAAAACGCGCATGTAGGTAAAATTATTCTGAATCAAAAAATGACGGAATTTCAAATACTCTTCTCCAAAGATTCTAAACTCGTAACTTTCATCGTATCCTTCCAGAAAAAAGGAAGCCCAACCTTTACCGTTCTTAGCTACCCGATGTTGCACATTATTTATTATCCCTCCAAAAGAAAGCGTCTTCCCTACATACTGTTCTAAGTGTTTTAGCGCTTCTAATTTGGCATTGCAAAAGTATTTCATCTCAAACTTAAAATCATCCAATGGATGCCCGGAAATATAAATTCCAACAACTTCTTTCTCTTTGGCTAATTTTTCCATGGTGCTCCAATCTTCACAAGGTGGCACCACGGGCTCGGCAATTTGAACATCGCTACTCTCTCCAAACAAACTTACTTGCGATGAATTTTCGTTTTCTTGGAACTTCGCTCCGTAACGCATCGCTTTTTCATAGAAGGTAATTCCATCGCCATCATCATGAAAATATTGAGCTCGAGTTGTTCCTTCAAACGAATCAAATCCGCCGGCTAATGCCAAATTCTCTAAAGCTTTTTTATTGGCGGCTCGCAAATCAATGCGTTTGGTCAAATCAAAAATCGATTTGTATTTCCCGTCTTTTCGATTCTCTACAATAGTTGCAACAGCACCAGAACCAACTCCTTTTATGGCTCCCATTCCAAAACGAACCGCATAATCATCGTTTACGGTAAATTTATAAAATGACTCATTCACATCTGGTCCTAAAACCTGTAATCCCATTCGTTTACATTCTTCCATAAAGAACGAAACTTGTTTGATATCGCTCATATTATTCGAAAGCACCGCCGCCATATATTCGGCTGGATAATTGGCTTTCAAATAGGCGGTTTGATAGGCAATCCAAGCATAACAAGTAGAGTGCGATTTGTTAAACGCATATTCGGCAAAAGCTTTCCAGTCGTTCCAAATTTTCTCTAATTTGTCTTTAGCATGACCTTTGGCCATCGCTTGCTCGATGAATTTTGGCTCCATTTTCGCCAAGACATCGATCATCTTTTTTCCCATTGCTTTACGCAAAACATCGGCATCCCCCTTAGAAAAGTCTGCTAATTTTTGAGACAAAAGCATTACCTGCTCTTGGTAAACGGTAATTCCGTAGGTGTCTTTCAATAACTCCTCGCAATCGTGCAAGTCATATACAATTGGTTCTTCGCCATTTTTACGTTTAATAAAACTTGGAATATAGGCAATCGGACCTGGGCGATACAGCGCATTCATGGCAATCAAATCAGGAAAAACCGTAGGTTTTAATTCCTTCATGTATTTCTGCATTCCGGGACTTTCGTACTGGAAAATCCCAACTGTTTCGCCACGTTGAAATAGTTCGTAGGTTTTTTGGTCGTCGATTGGAAACTCATCTGGATTCAAATCAATTCCAGAACGATATTTCACTAATTTGACCGTGTCTTTTATTAAGGTTAAGGTTTTCAATCCCAAAAAGTCCATCTTTAACAAACCGGCACTTTCTACTACTGAGTTGTCAAATTGGGTGACATATAAATCCGAATCTTTTGCCGTAGCTACTGGTACAAAATTGGTAATATCATCAGGTGTAATAATCACTCCACAAGCATGAATTCCAGTATTTCTTAGATTTCCTTCTAACACTTTGGCTTGCTGAATGGTTTCCCCTCCTAAATCACTTCCGCCTGCCAAGGCAATTAATTCTTTGATTTTATCGTATTCTTCTGGACGAACCGTTTTCTTGATTAACGCATCGTCTTCGTTAAGAAAACGAGCTAAATTCCATTTTGACGGCATCATACCTGGAATCAACTTCGCTATTTTATCGGCTTCAAATAAAGGTAAATCCAACACACGCGCCGTATCACGAATGGCTGATTTTGTAGCCATTTTTCCATAGGTAATGATTTGTGCTACTTGTTTGGATCCGTATTTTCGAATCACATAATCCATAACACTGCTTCGTCCTTCATCATCAAAATCAATATCAATATCGGGTAATGACACACGATCTGGATTCAAGAAACGCTCAAAAAGCAAGTTGTATTTTAATGGATCAATATTGGTGATTTTTAAACAATAGGCTACTACTGAACCCGCGGCAGATCCTCTACCCGGTCCAACAGAAACTCCCATGTTTCTAGCTTCGGCGATAAAATCTTGAACAATCAAAAAGTAACCAGGATATCCTGAATTTTCAATAGTCATCAACTCAAAATCCAAGCGTTCTTGAATTTCGGGAGTGATTTCGGGATAGCGTTTTTTTGCTCCTTCGAAAGTAAGGTAACGCAAATACTTATTTTCTCCTCGTTTGCCTCCATCAATCTCGTCTTCGGGAACCAAAAACTCGTTTGGAATTTCAAACTTAGGCAATAGAACATCTCTAGCCAAATCGTAAATTTCAATTTTATCGACAATTTCGGTACTATTCGAAATCGCTTCCGGTAAATCGTTGAAGAGTTGTTTCATCTCATCGCCCGACTTGAAATAGTATTCTTGATTTGGCAAACCATATCGATAGCCGCGCCCTCGTCCTATCGGCGTAGTTTGCTTTTCGCCATCGCGCACGCACAATAAAATATCGTGAGCATTGGCATTTTCTTTATCAATATAAAAGGTGTTATTAGTCGCAATTAGTTTGACTTCGTGTTTTCTAGCCAAACTTACTAAAGCCGAATTAACACGATTTTCATCTTCTTGATTGTGGCGCATGACCTCAATATAAAAATCGTCTTTGAATTCGTTTTTCCACCAAAGCAATGCTTCTTCGGCTTGGTTTTCACCCAAATTCAGTACTTTATTTGGAATTTCTCCATAGAGATTTCCAGACAAAACGATAATATCTTCTTTGTATTCTTGGATAACTTTTTTGTCAATTCTAGGTACATAATAAAACCCTTCGGTGTAGGCAATCGAAGACATTTTAGCCAAATTATGATAGCCTTTTTTGGTCTTCGCCAATAATACAATTTGGTATCCATTGTCTTTGCGAGACTTATCTTTATGATTGTCACATACAAAAAACTCACAACCTACAATTGGTTTCATAGGAACTTCCGTGGGCTCTTCTCCGTTTTCGACAGCCGCCTTATTCTTAGCAGCAACTGATTTATTATGTGCTAAAATATCCCTAACAAAATGAAAGGCGCCCATTAAATTAGCATGATCTGTCATTGCCACAGCAGGCATTTTTTGTTGTGCTGCTGCTTTTACCAATGCCGCAATACTTATAGTAGATTGTAAAACTGAGAATTGGGTGTGATTATGAAGATGAACAAAATCAGTATCAACTAATGCTTTTTTGTTTTCAGTAAGAGTATCTTTTGAAACTGTTTCTGTTTGTTTTTCACCAAACTGTTGGCGAATTCGATCTGAAGCTTCTTTTAAATTAATATGTTTGAGACCAATTAATTCAATTGTTCTTGGGTTTCTATTTTTAAAATCTTCAAAATAAGAAGCTGGAACATCTAATTCTTCTTTTGTAAAAACGTCACGGCGAATTAATTCTAAAAAACAACGCGTGGTTGCCTCTACATCGGCAGTGGCGTTGTGCGCTTCAGCAAACGGTTGGTTAAAAAGATAGCTGTGTAATTCGGTCAAAGTAGGTAATTTGTACCTTCCACCACGTCCTCCAGGTAATTGCAAAAGTGAGGCTGTTACTTCAGTACAAGTGTCTAAAACAGGCATCGAAGCCATTGGCGATTCTACTCCCATTCGGTGGAATTCGCATCCCATAATATTGACATCAAATCCTAAATTTTGACCCACAATAAATTTAGCTTTCGCCAAAGCGATGTTGAATTTTTCTAACACTTCTGCCAAAGAAATTCCTTCGGCTTCGGCTAATTCTGTTGAAATACCGTGAATTCGTTCCGCATCATAGGGGATGTTGAATCCCTCAGGTTTTACCAAATAATCTTGATGCTCGATGAGTTTTCCCATATCATCGTGCAACTGCCAGGCAATTTGAATACAACGTGGCCAGTTGTTAGTATCGGTGATGGGTGCGTCCCAACGCTTTGGTAAACCTGTGGTTTCGGTATCGAATATTAAGTACATAAAGTTCATCCCAGCCCGCCGCTAATCGTCGGGAACAAAAATCGGATTGATTTCAGTTGTTTATTTAACTGGTTGCAAACATTTTATTATTAGAAAAACTCAAAAAAAATGAGTTTCAAATTTAGTTTTTTTTAGGCTAAAAAAATCGGGAAGTTATTAACAAAAAAATTGAATTCAATTTTTTTGGATGTCGTAAAATGAACTCAAAAAAAAGCAACAATTCTGGCTGTTTTATTTTTCAAAATTGAAGCTCAAAAAGACATAAAAACGATTCAAAACAGAAAATTAAATTCTGCCGAATTTTCCAAATTAAGACTATTTTATGCTCAAATGTTACATTTTTATGCTTAAAAATCATCAAATTAGGGCAAAACAAGCCTAAATTTGCAATTTCTAAAATTAGAACAAAACACAATAAAAAGAAGTTTTAAATAAACTCAAACGACATAGGTATAGGTAAAATAATTCAAAACAGAATTCTTTATAATACTAATCGTATTGATTAAGCCATTTTGGGTATCGTATATAGTTCGTATTGTATCAAAGTGACTTTAATTCTTTTTTTATTTTTGCATCAATTCTTACAATTGGGTTCTAAAATCCGATAGTGAAAACACAGAAATACATTTAAAAAATAGTTACAATGAGTAAAACATTATTTGACAAAGTATGGGATTCGCACGTAGTGCGTAAGATTGAAGATGGACCAGACGTGTTTTTTATTGACCGTCACTTCATTCATGAAGTTACTAGTCCTGTTGCCTTTTTAGGTTTAAAAACAAGAGGTATTTCGGTTTTATATCCAGAGCGTACTTTTGCCACTGCCGATCACAACACACCGACAATAAATCAACACCTACCCGTAGCAGACCCTTTATCTGCAAATCAATTGAAAGCCTTAGAAGACAATGCTAATGAATATGGCATCTCTCACTGGGGATTAGGTCACCAAAAAAATGGAATCGTACACGTTGTAGGTCCTGAAAACGGAATTACATTGCCTGGTGCTACTATTGTTTGTGGTGATTCGCATACTTCTACTCACGGAGCTTTTGGTGCCATTGCTTTTGGTATCGGAACATCTGAAGTAGAAATGGTATTGTCTACACAATGTATTATGCAGCCAAAGCCAAAGAAAATGCGCATCAACGTGAATGGTCAATTAAACAAAGGGGTGGGTCCAAAAGACGTAGCACTTTATATCATTGCTCAATTAACTACTTCTGGAGGTACTGGATATTTCGTTGAATATGCAGGTGATGTTTTTGAAAACATGACTATGGAAGGTCGTATGACTGTGTGTAACCTAAGTATCGAAATGGGTGCTCGAGGCGGAATGATTGCTCCAGACCAAACTACTTTTGATTTCTTAGAAGGAAGATTACATGCGCCAAAAGGAGAAGCTTGGGATAAAGCGGTAGCGTATTGGAAAACTTTAAAAACAGATGCCGATGCAGTGTTTGATGCTGAACTAAACATCAAAGCTTCGGACATTGAACCTATGATTACCTATGGTACTAACCCGGGAATGGGAATTGGTATTTCTAAAAATATTCCAAATGCCAACCAAGTAGAAGGCGGCGAGGAAACCTATAAAAAATCATTAGCCTATATGGGCTTCGAAGAAAATGATGTGATGATTGGCAAACCAATTGACTACGTTTTCTTAGGAAGTTGTACTAATGGACGTATTGAAGATTTTAGAGCCTTTACAGAAATTGTAAAAGGGAGAAAAAAAGCAGACAATGTTACCGCTTGGTTAGTTCCAGGTTCTCATGTTGTGGAAGCACAAATTAAAGAGGAAGGATTGTTAGATATTCTTACCGAAGCAGGATTTGTATTGCGTCAACCAGGTTGTTCGGCTTGTTTAGCCATGAATGACGATAAAGTTCCTGCTGGTAAATATGCAGTAAGTACATCCAACAGAAACTTTGAAGGCCGTCAAGGTCCTGGTTCAAGAACTTTATTGGCTAGTCCAATAATGGCTGCTGCAGCTGCAGTTACAGGTAAATTGACTGACCCTAGAGATTTGTTTTAAGAATAAAGATTACATAAAAAATAATGCAATGCGACTTAGCGTCCTTGCGATAAATTAGTAAAAATGGCATACGATAAATTTAATATTCTTAGAAGTAGTGCGGTGCCACTACCTATAGAAAATGTAGATACTGATCAAATTATTCCAGCACGTTTCTTGAAAGCAACTAAGCGTGAAGGGTTTGGTGATAATCTTTTCAGAGACTGGAGATATAATGGAGACGATACTCCAAAAGCAGATTTCGTTTTAAACAATCCAACCTACAGCGGAAAAATTCTTGTAGGAGGAAAGAACTTTGGTTCAGGATCTTCAAGAGAACATGCTGCTTGGGCAGTTTACGATTACGGATTCAGAGCGGTAGTCTCTAGTTTCTTTGCTGATATTTTCAAAGGAAATTGTTTGAACATCGGAGTACTTCCTGTTCAAGTAAGTCCTGAATTTGCTGATACTATTTTCAGTGCTATTGAAGCAGATCCAAATACTGAGTTGGAAATCAATTTACCAGCACAAACGATTACATTATTGGCTACAGGTCAAAGCGAGTCTTTTGCTATCAACGGATACAAAAAGAACAATATGATCAATGGGTTTGACGATATTGATTACTTGCAAAGTATGAAAGAAGAGATTGTTGGTTTTGCCAACCAATTGCCTTACTAAAACCAAACTATACAAATGCAGTTACCAATTGTCAAATTTATAGTTTGACTGGGTAACTGCTTTTACCGTTTTATACAATTAAACTCATTTGATTTCAAAATATCGAAATCAAAGTGCCTTTAGAATCCAATTGATGATGGGAAAAAGAAAAATTGAAATAATGGACACGACACTTCGCGATGGAGAACAAACATCGGGAGTATCGTTTTCTGCTGCAGAAAAATTAACCATTGCGCAATTGTTGCTTGAAGAACTTCATATTGATCGCATCGAAATTGCTTCGGCGCGCGTGAGTGAAGGCGAATTTCAAGGTGTTAAAGGCATTATGGAATGGGCTTCCGCCAAAGGGTATACGGATAAAATTGAAGTATTATCTTTTGTAGACGGCGGAGTTTCTATCGAATGGATGAAGAAAGCAGGAGCTAAAGTTCAAAATTTATTGACCAAAGGTTCGCTCAACCATTTAACACATCAATTAAAGAAAACACCCGAACAACATTTTACTGAAATTGCACAAGCCATTGCTTTGGCAAAAGCCAATAATATTGAAACCAACGTATATTTAGAAGATTGGAGCAACGGAATGCGCAATTCACCTGATTATGTTTTTCAGTATTTGGATTTTTTGACACAACAACCAGTCAAAAGAATTTTATTGCCCGATACTTTGGGAGTTTTAATTCCGTCAGAGACATTTGAATTTATTTCAAAAATTACTGCTAAATACCCCAATACTCATTTTGATTTTCACGCTCATAACGATTACGATTTAAGTGTTGCCAATGCTATTGAAGCGGTAAAAGCAGGTATTCACGGATTACACGTTACTGTTAATGGTATGGGAGAACGCGCTGGGAATGCGCCTTTAGAAAGTACTGTAGCCGTAATCAATGATTTCATTCCTGAGGTAAGTATCAACGTGAAAGAATCATCGTTGTACTCGGTGAGTAAATTAGTTGAGACTTTTACAGGGTATAGAATTCCAGCCAACAAACCAATTGTAGGTGACAATGTCTTTACCCAAACTGCAGGAATTCATGCTGATGGTGACAATAAAAACAATTTATATTTTAATGATTTGCTTCCAGAACGTTTTGGAAGGAAAAGAAAATATGCTTTAGGAAAAACTTCTGGTAAAGCCAATATCGAAAAAAACCTTCAAGAATTAGGATTACAGCTGAACCAAGAAGATTTAAAATTGGTTACCCAACGAATTATCGAATTGGGTGACAAAAAAGAAACGGTTACCAAAGAAGATTTACCGTACATCATCTCAGATGTTTTGGACAGCCAAACCTACGAAGAACGCATCACTGTGGAATCTTACGTTTTAGTTCATGCTAAAGGAATGCGCCCGTCGACTACACTTTGTCTGAAAATCGACGGTGAGACAATTGAAGAAAATGCACAAGGCGACGGTCAGTTTGATGCTTTTATGAATGCATTAGCCAAAATTTACAAAAGCAAAAAAATGAGTTTGCCAAAGTTAATCGACTACGCCGTGAGAATTCCTCCTGGAAGTAGTTCAGATGCATTGTGCGAAACTATTATTACTTGGACCAACAACGGCAAAGAATTCAAAACCCGCGGATTAGACTCCGATCAAACAGTAGCGGCAATTGTTGCCACTCAAAAAATGCTGAATGTAGTAAGCATCTAAAATAGATTGAACGAAATATAATATATAACACGAAAAATAATACCTAATGAAATTCAATATTGCACTTTTAGCCGGAGACGGAATAGGACCTGAAGTAATTAATGAAGCTGTAAAAGTTTCGGATGCAATTGCAAAAAAATTCAATCACGAAATCAACTGGACACCAGCTTTAACTGGAGCTTGTGCGATCGATGCGGTTGGCGTTCCTTATCCAGATGAAACACACGAAATCTGTATGAAAGCCGATGCGGTTTTATTTGGCGCTATTGGACACCCAAAATACGATAACGATCCTTCGGCAAAAGTTCGCCCAGAGCAAGGATTATTATTGATGCGTAAAAAATTAGGTTTGTTTGCTAATGTACGTCCCACTTTTACATTCCCTTCTTTAATTGATAATTCTCCTTTAAAAAGAGAGCGTATCGAAGGTACGGATTTGGTTTTCTTACGAGAATTAACAGGCGGAATTTACTTTGGTGAAAAAGGAAGAAAAGACAACGGTGATACTGCTTTTGACAACTGTGTATACACTAGAGCCGAAGTACAACGTTTGGCTAAAAAAGGGTTTGAATTAGCCATGACACGTTCTAAAAAATTATGTTGTGTGGACAAAGCCAACGTGTTAGAAACGTCTCGTTTGTGGAGAGAAACCGTTCAAGCGATGGAAAAAGATTATCCAGAAGTGGAAGTGTCGTATGAATTTGTAGATGCGGTGGCGATGCGATTGGTACAATGGCCAAATTCCTATGATGTCTTAATTACTGAAAACTTGTTTGGAGACATCTTAACTGATGAAGCTTCTGTAATTTCTGGTTCGATGGGATTAATGCCATCGGCATCTGTAGGAGAACACACATCATTGTACGAACCCATTCACGGATCGTATCCACAAGCTACCGGATTGAATATTGCTAATCCATTGGCTACAATTTTATCAGCGGCTATGATGTTTGAAGATGCTTTTGGCTTAAAAGCTGAAGCCGAAGCCATCAGAAACGTAGTCAACAAATCATTAGAACAAGGAATTGTGACAGAAGATCTAGCTCCAAAAGGATCAAAAGCTTACAAAACAAGTGAAGTAGGCGATTGGTTAGTGGCTAATTTGTAATTCACAAACTAAGTAAAATAAAAAAGGTGTCAATTTTCATTGACACCTTTTTATATATAAAGAAAAAATATTAATATCCTCCTCTACCTCCACGGTCTCCACCGCCACGGTTGTTTCCGTAACCTCCGCGTGAATCTCCACCACGGTTGTTGTTAAAACTTCTTCTTTCGCCTTCTGGTTTAGGCTCAGATTTGTTTACTACGATTGAACGTCCTTGAACAGTTGCACCGTTCAGTTCGTCAATTGCTTTTTGAGCTTCCTCATCGCTTGGCATTTCAACAAAACCAAAACCTTTACTTCTACCAGTAAATTTGTCAGTAATAATTTTAACTGAATCTACTGCTCCGTAAGCCTCGAAAGACTCTCTTAAATCTGCTTCCTCAATACTGAATGGAAGACTTCCCACAAAAATGTTCATATAAACTTGTTTAATTAAGGGACAAATGTAGTCTTAATATATCCTAATCTACTATGATTGCACTTATTTATGATATATTTATCAAAAAGATAGCTTAAGGTCAATGAATTAGCTATAAAAATGGTAGAATAATTTTCTATTATTAAAATACAATTCGAATTAGCATTTTTAAATAAAAAATGTATCTTTGCACCCTTAATTAACCGAGGTCGAGTACCTCAAAATTTAATCATAAGATTATGTCAGTAAAAATTAGATTACAAAGACACGGTAAAAAACAAAAACCGTTTTACTGGGTAGTAGCAGCTGATGCTCGCTCAAAAAGAGATGGTAAATACTTAGAGAAAATCGGTACTTACAATCCAAACACTAACCCTGCAACTATCGAATTAAATTTAGATAGCGCTGTAAAATGGTTGCACAATGGTGCACAACCAACAGATACTGCAAAAGCAATTCTTTCTTACAAAGGTGCTTTATTGAAACACCACCTTGATGGAGGTATTCGTAAAGGAGCTTTAACTCAAGAACAAGCTGATGCAAAATTAGCTGCTTGGTTAGAAGCAAAAGCTGGTAAAGTGGATGCTAAAAAAGATGGTTTATCAAAAGCGCAAGCGGATGCTAAAGCTAAAGCTTTGAAAGCAGAAAAAGAAGTAAATGCAAAACGTTTAGCTGCAGCGGCTCAAGCTGAAGCGGATGCTATTGCTGCTGCAACTCCTGCTGTTGAAGAAGAAGTTGTTGCAGAAGAAGAAGTAGCTGTTGAAGCTGCTACTGAAGAAGTTGTTGAAACTCCTGCTGAAGAAGTAGCTGTTGAAGCTGTTGCTGAAGAAGTTGTTGAAGCTCCTGCTGAAGAGGCTCCTGCTGCTGAAGAAAATAACGAAACAACTGAAGCATAAATTCTCTAAGCGACAATGCGTAAAGAAGAATGTTTCTATTTAGGTAAAATCGCTAAAAAATTTAGTTTCAAGGGTGAAGTCTTAGCTTATTTAGACACAGACGAACCCGAGTTATACGAAAATCTGGAATCAGTGTTTGTTGAATGCAACAAACACTTGGTTCCTTTTTTTATTGAAACCTCTTCCCTCCATAAAAACGACTTTCTTAGAATTCGTTTTGAAGATGTTGCTACCGAAGAAGAGGCTGAAGCTATTTTAGGGAATGACCTTTATCTCCCTTTAAGTATGCTACCCAAATTAAGTGGTAATAAATTTTATTTCCACGAAGTGATTGGATTTGAAGTCGAAGACCAACGTCTTGGCGTGGTCGGTACCATTCAATCGATCAACGATTCCACTGCACAACCACTTTTTGAAGTGCTTCATGGCGGAATTGAAATTCTAATTCCAATGATTGATCATTTCTTGGTAACAATTGATCGCAACAACAAAAAAGTAGTGATGAATTTACCTGAAGGATTGATTGAGATGTATCTGTAAAAGATGAATTGGTTATTTGTTTATTCGGTTATTCGAAAATCAAAAATCTAAATCCATTATGTCCAATTTTCAATTCAAACAATTTACTGTTCAGCAAGATCAATGCGCTATGAAAATAGGCACTGATGGTGTGTTATTGGGCGCTTGGGCGCCGATCGAACAACAGCCCTATAGTATATTAGACATTGGCACTGGCACAGGAATTATTGCTTTAATGCTTGCGCAACGTTCTAATGCAGCTCAAATCGACGCGTTGGAAATTGACGAAAAAGCTTACGAACAAGCGACAGATAATTTTGAAAACTCCCCATGGAACGATCGCTTATTTTGTTTTCATGCTGGCTTAGATGAATTTATGGAAGAACCTGAAGACGAATACGATCTAATTGTTTCTAATCCGCCGTTCTATGCCGAAGATTACAAAACCAATGACGAGCAACGCGATTTAGCTCGTTTTCAAGACGCATTGCCATTTGAAGATTTGATTGAAGCTGCTGATTTGTTACTGTCTGAAAACGGAATATTTGCAGCGATTATTCCTTTCAAGGAAGAAGAACGATTTTTAGCCATAGCCAATGAATTTGAATTGTACCCTATGCAAATTACCCGTGTAAAAGGAACTCTAACTACTGAGATTAAACGCAGTTTGTTGGCTTTAAGCCGAAACAAAATCGACACTCCCTTACTGGACGAACTCATTATTGAAATAGGCCGTCACGAATACACTCCCGAATACATCGCCTTAACAAAAGAATTTTACTTGAAGATGTAAAATGTAAAGAATACAACCACTTCGTTTTTATTTTGTTTTATTAGTTTGTGTACATTTGTTAGTACTAAATGTATTCCGATGAAACCTGATCTATTTCAAGCTCCTGATTATTATAACCTTGACGATTTACTAACCGAAGAACATAAATTAGTTCGTGAATCGGCTAGAGCGTGGGTCAAACGAGAAGTTTCTCCCATAATTGAAGATTTTGCACAGCGCGCTGAATTCCCTAAACAACTCATCAAAGGACTTGGGGAGATTGGTGGTTTTGGCCCTTACATACCAGAAGAATATGGAGGAGCAGGTCTTGATCAAATTTCGTATGGGTTACTCATGCAAGAAATAGAACGCGGAGATTCAGGCATCCGTTCCACTTCGTCCGTACAATCGTCTTTAGTAATGTACCCTATTTGGAAATACGGAAACGAGGAACAACGAAAAAAATACCTGCCTAAACTGGCTACTGGAGAATTAATGGGCTGTTTTGGTTTAACCGAACCCGATCATGGATCTAATCCAGGAGGAATGACCACTCATTTCAAAGACAATGGAGATCATTTTATTTTGAATGGTGCCAAAATGTGGATTTCGAATGCGCCTTTTGCTGATATTGCTATTGTCTGGGCTAAAAACGAAGAAGGTCGTATTCATGGATTAATTGTGGAACGTGGTATGGACGGTTTTACAACTCCTGAGACTCATAATAAATGGTCGCTTCGTGCATCTGCTACTGGCGAATTGATTTTTGACAATGTCAAAGTTCCTAAAGAAAATCTTTTACCTAACCATTCTGGATTAAGCGCTCCGCTGGGGTGTTTGGATTCGGCTCGATATGGAATTGCTTGGGGAGCGATAGGCGCTGCAATGGATTGCTATGATACTGCTTTGCGTTATGCAAAAGAGCGAATTCAGTTTGACAAACCCATTGCCGGTACTCAATTACAACAAAAAAAATTAGCTGAAATGATTACCGAAATAACCAAAGCGCAATTGTTAACCTGGCGATTGGGTGTTTTGAAAAATGAAGGAAGAGCTACAACGGCTCAAATTTCTATGGCGAAAAGAAACAATGTAGATATGGCCATTCATATTGCACGTGAAGCAAGACAAATGCTAGGCGGGATGGGAATTACTGGTGACTATTCCATTATGCGTCATATGATGAACTTGGAGTCGGTGATAACTTATGAAGGAACCCATGATATCCATTTATTAATTACCGGAATGGATGTCACTGGAATTGCAGCATTCAAGTAAAGCAAACAGTTATTAAAGTATTCATAAAATCGATGACAAAATAAGTAGAAAACCTATTAGCTTTTCTACTTTTACAAAAAATTTGAAAAAATGACTATCGATACGATTAACACTAGTATTCAAACTCAAAAAGAGGCCTTATTACAACACCCTTTATACAATAAAGTTCAAACCATTGAAGACTTACACCGTTTTTTAGAAAGTCATGTCTATGCGGTTTGGGATTTTATGTCTTTGTTGAAGGCACTGCAGTCTAAATTAACTTGCACCACTACGCCTTGGTTTCCAACAGCCAATACGCAAACGCGCTATTTAATTAATGAAATTGTTGTAGCCGAAGAAAGCGATTTGACTTTAGACGGCCGTCGCCAAAGTCATTTTGAGATGTACCTTGAGGCGATGCAAGATTGTGGCGCAAATACTAAAGACATAGAAGCATTTTTAGCAAATTTAAGTTCGCTAAACAATATTTTTGTAGCCATTAAAACCAGTGATTTACATCCGAATATCAAAGCCTTTTTAGATTTTACTTTTAGAGTAATTGAAGAAGGTAAAGCGCATGAAATTGCAGCGGCTTTTACTTTTGGAAGAGAAGATTTGATTCCGAGTATGTTTACTGCTATTTTGAAAAACTTTCAAGCCAATTTCCCTGAAACCGATTTGAAAAAACTAATTTATTATTTTGAACGACATATTGAATTAGATGCCGATGAACACGGGCCAATGGCCATGGGAATGATTACCGAATTATGTGGAAACGACACCAAAAAATGGAGTGAAGTGGAACAAATTTCTATAGCAGCATTAGAAAAACGCATTGGACTTTGGGATGCAATCGAAGAACAACTGAGTTTGACAATGGAAATTGCGTAAACAAATAATGGCCAACTTTTCACTACATATAAAAACAGCACTACACCTATTCATTTTGATGGTTGTAGTGTTTTTTTTTAACCAATGTTCAAGTGAAAACACAAATTTTGTATCCATTGCAAAAATTAGCCCAGCAGCTTCCCCTGAACCCCAGCCTCAACCTGTAAACAAGAAAGTTTCTTACATTGCCCTCGGAGATAGTTATACAATTGGACAAAGTGTTTGTGTTACTTGTCGTTTCCCAGAACAACTAAAGAAAAAGCTTGAATCTACTATCCCAAATTTATCGGTAGATTTAAAAATCATTGCACAAACAGGATGGACAACTTCTAATTTAATCCAAGCGATTAAAGAACAGCAACCAACAAGTGATTATAAGTTGGTGACTTTACTTATTGGAGTGAATAATCAATATCAAAACAAGGAATTTAGTATCTATGGAAGTGAGTTTCCACAATTAGTACAATCAGCCATTACATTAGCCAAAGGCAACAAAACCAATGTTATTGTTGTTTCAATTCCTGATTATGCCTATACTCCATTCGGGCAACGATCTGCAAATCCTACACAAATATCAACAGAAATTGATCGTTATAATGCATTCGCTAAAAGTTATTGCGATAGCAATGGCATTACTTTTATAAATATCACCGACATCACAAGACAAGGATTAATAGAACCGAATTTAGTTGCCACTGATGGACTTCATCCATCAGAAAAGGCCTATTCTTTATTTGTAGACAGAATTACTCCCATAGCAAGTGAAATGGTTCAAAAATAAAAGCTCTATCCTATGGACAGAGCTTCACTTTTAATTTTCTGGAGCCAATTCTAACTCCAAGCCTTCTAATTCTTCGGTGATTGGGATTTGGCAACCCAAACGACTATTGGATTTTACATAAAATGCTTCTGATAACATCGCCTCTTCATCATCTCCTTTTTCTGGTAGAGGCACATCGTTTAAAACATAACATTGACAGGAAGCACACATGGCCATTCCGCCACAAGTTCCTTCTACAGGAAGTTCGTATGCTTTGCACAATTCCATGATGTTCATTGCCATATCTGTTGGAGCCTGCAATTCATGTACTACTCCTTCTCTGTCTTTAATTTTAATTAAAACGTCCATTTTTTATTTATTCTCTAGTTGTGTGTATTGTATTCAAAAAACAAACGCAAATTATAATACGTTTACGACTGTTTCTATTTGAGGAACGTATTTTTTGATTGTAGTTTCAACTCCTGCTTTTAAGGTCATTTGATTGACACTACAACTTGTACATGCCCCTTCTAAACGAACTTTAACATGCTTATCGTCTTCAATTTCGATTAATGAAATATCGCCACCATCCGAATTCAAAAACGGTCTAATTTCTTCTAATGCTTTAAGCACATTAGCCAATACTTCTTCTGTTGTCATATCTTTAAAAATTATTTTTTAACTGCTGAACAACCTGCCATGGTTGTAATTTTAATAGCTTCTGTAGCGGGCAAACTTTCATTTCTAGCTACCGTTTGTTGCACTACATTACGAGTAATTTCTTGGAAAACCGACTCAATTACCGACCCTTCTTGCATGGCAGCTGGACGACCATAATCTCCTGCTTCACGAATGGATTGTACAATTGGCACTTCGCCTAAGAAAGGCACATTCAAATCGGTTGCTAAGTTTTTAGCACCTTCTTGTCCAAAAATATAATATTTATTATTTGGCAATTCTTCAGGAGTGAAGTAAGCCATGTTTTCAATAATTCCTAAAACAGGTACGTTGATCGCTTCGGATAGGAACATTGCAACCCCTTTTTTGGCATCGGCCAAAGCAACCGCTTGAGGAGTACTTACTACAACTGCTCCTGTAATAGGTAAGGATTGCATAATAGAAAGATGAATGTCTCCTGTACCTGGAGGTAAATCAATTAATAAAAAATCCAGTTCACCCCAATCGGCATCAAAAATCATTTGATTCAATGCTTTGGCAGCCATTGGCCCACGCCAAATAACTGCTTGGCTTGGTGAAGTGAAAAACCCTATTGATAAAATTTTTATTTCGTAACTCTCGATAGGTTTCATTTTGGATTTGCCATCGACTTCAATAGAAATCGGTTTCTCGTTTTCTACATCAAACATGATAGGCATAGATGGCCCATATATATCGGCATCTAAAACCCCTACCGAAAATCCCATTCTAGCCAAAGAAACGGCTAAATTGGCTGTAGTAGTTGATTTTCCAACGCCTCCTTTTCCAGACGCTACCGCAATAATATTTTTAATTCCTGGAATCGCTTTGCCTTTAATTTCTGGCTTATCGGCCACTTCCACCTTAGTATTTACCTTCACTTTAGCTTCTGGCGAAACCAATTCATGAATTGTTTTTTTAATATCGTCTTCGGCTCTTTTTTTAATGTGCATCGCTGGCGTATGCAACACTAAATCAACCACAACCTCATCTCCAAAAGTGATTACATTAGCAACCGCTCCACTTTCGACCATATTTTTTCCTTCTCCAGCAATAGAAATCGTTTCTAACGCTTTAAGAATTTCTTTTCTATCTAATTTCATTTTATTTATTCCTAAGATTTTACGTTTAAAACCGATGAAAAAGTTCCATTTATTTAAACTGAATATGAATTGCAAATATAACAGATTCTATTCTTATATCCCCGCTTTTAAATTGGATTTATTGATGATTAAATCATCACTAATTATTTGATTAAAAAGAATGAAATGACTGTTATTGTTGGATGTCGGGCTCCCAAAAATGAGTGTCAAAATCGAGGATTTGGTTGTCACGAACTTGAATGCCTTCGTTTTCTAACAATTGTTGCATCAAATTCGTTCCGTCAAAATGTAACTTGCCAGTCAACAACCCTTTTCTATTGACTACTCGATGTGCGGGAACATCTTCTAAATGATGTGAGGCATTCATTGCCCAGCCCACCATTCTGGCAGATCGAGCTGTGCCCAATGCTTTGGCGATAGCTCCATAGGAAGTAACTTTACCATAAGGAATTTGTCTAACGATACTGTACACACGCTCAAAAAAGTTATCGTTTGGCTTTGTCATACAAAAGTTAATTCCAATAGTAATTAATAATATTGAACAAGGTTAGTAAAGCAACTAGACCCGTAATACTCCCAATAATTTTATTCATGTTTTTCATAAAAAAATCGGTTTTGTTTTCAATCTTACTAAAGAAAGAGATGTAAGTATAAAAAATAAGAAAAGAACCCAATACGGCTCCAAGAACAAAAACAAGAATGGAAAAAGATTCAAATGCAAATACGCCATAGGAGGCCAAGGACAAACTAACGACAACATAATACGGAATCGGAAAGAAATTCAAAGCCGACAATAACATTCCAAGAAAAAATCGGGTGGAAGTCCGTTGTTTTTTGATTTTTCCCTTGATCTTTTGAGGTGCTTTGGCAATGGCTAAAAAATACACCGTCAATAGCGTAAAAATTCCGCAGCCAATCTCTCTAAGTAATACAACAACTTGTGGACGTTCTCCAATAAATTGAGCAAACAAAATGGCGAGATACACTTGTAGAATAATAACTAGTATTGCTCCAATGACAAACCAAATAGCAGCACGCTTTCCTTCTTTACTATTAACCTTAGCCGCAGTCATATAGATTAATCCAGGAGGAAAAATTCCTATTACGGCACTGATAAACCCAAAAAATAATGCGGAAATTGTAGTCATATAGTGCTTTGTTTCAGTACCAATGTGTTGCTTTTACTTCAATTACTGAAACCGAAACGACACTATTTAATTTTAAATCTAATATACGTAATTGCTTTGTTTATTTCTAAATATTGTTTTTCATAAAACGTTTGAAATGCAGTTACCTCTTCTGGACTTCCTTCATTTGTATAAACATTATGATTGGAATAAACTACTTCGTGTCCTTCTCCATGCAAGAGTCCTAGAGTATAACCGTGCATGAATTCGCTATCTGTTTTTAAATTCATGATTCCCTCTTTCTTCAAGATTTTTTTATACAATTGCAAAAATTGGGAATTGGTCATACGATGCTTCGTACGCTTGTATTTAATTTGTGGATCGGGAAATGTAATCCAGATTTCATCCACTTCATTTTCAGCAAAAATATGATTGATTAATTCAATTTGGGTACGAACGAAAGCCACATTATGCATGCCTGTTTCTACAGCAGTTTTGGCACCACGCCAAAAACGAGCTCCCTTAATATCGATTCCAATGAAATTTTTATTCGGATATCTTTCTGCTAAACCTACTGAATATTCTCCCTTACCACAGCCCAATTCTAAAACAATTGGATTGTCATTTTTAAAAAAATCAGCATTCCATTTTCCTCTCAATGGGAATAAATTTCCTACTACCTCTTCTCGTGTTGGTTGAAAAACATTCGTGAACGTTTCGTTTTCCTTGAACCTCTTTAATTTATTTTTGCTTCCCACTTTCTTTAAAATTTTCAGCAAAATTAAGGAAATATATACGACAAAAGTAGGCTAGCTTGAAATATCTAGAAGAAAATAAACCCAAGTAGCTCTATATTTTGGACTTTCGATTTTGAATAAGCACTTCCTCAATTGGCGCTTTGATTGCAATTACTGCTTTGCTTGAATCATTTGGAATCGTCATAGACAAAACATAGTGCTTGATTTTCCATTGTTTCCCTACTTTAACTAAGACTCCCGAACCTCTACAAATTTTCATTTGCGTATTCAACAACTCGTCAAACCAAGCGGTTTTTCCACTAGCATCAAAATAGACATGTCGTTCCAAAGCTGTAAAAGACCACGCTTTTCCTTTGTCAAAATGAGGTTTAGCATAGTTTTGAAATTCTTGTTTATTCCAATATTCATTAGCATCAGTGCCAATAAATACTGCGTCCTCCGTCATTAATTCAAAATACATTTTAAAATTAGCTTCAGAAGCTGCTTTGTGCCATTGGTCAATAACTAATGCAAGCTGTTGCTTTTCGTCAAAGGATTGCGCTTTAAGTGACGTACCTATAGCAAGTAGCATCGCAAAAAATATAACTTTATAATAGTTCATAGTTTTCAGGTATATAGAAACATAAATTTTATCGAATTTAATAAAAAAAGCTGCCAATATTTTAATTGGCAGCTTTTATTTACATTGAAAACTGGACTCCTAAAACCCAATTTCTTCCCATATTGGAAATACCATCTGTTTTAAGTCGTGATAAATGGGCGGTATATTTTTTATCGGTAATGTTGTTTCCATTGAGGTTCACCTCCATTTTGGTTTTGCCAAGATGCAATGTACCACCAATTCCAAAATTCAAAATGCTATAACCCGGTGTTCTGGTTTCGAAGCCACTGATTTTATTTTGGTTAAAGGTAGACACTAAACTAATCGTTGCGAAACCTTCTTTAAGCCAATCTGTATCCTTCCACTCTGTACGCAAAGTATTGTTCCAATTATTGGCTGGTATTAACGGCAAATAATCTCCGTTTTGTTTTTTGCCTGTAACTGTTTCAAAACTGGTTTCTAAATGCAACCAATCCAACGGATGAGGGTGAAAATGCAAGCCTATTTCACCTCCAAAAAGAGCCGCATTATTTTGAACATAATTGAAAACTTCATTGTCATCAATTGATTCTCCGGTAGGATTAATATAAATAAAATCAGTAATGTGATTATAGAATCCGTTGACAAAAAACTCCAAATGATCTGTTTTGTATTCCAAATTTAAATCCGTTTGGAAGTTTTGTTCTGTTTTCAAATTGGCATTCCCCACTTCATAACGATTGGTCCCTTCATGAACACCATTGGAAGACAACTCTGCTAAGTTAGGTGCTCTAAATCCAGACGCTAGATTGAACCTAAAAACGAAGGCGTCATTCAGATTTGTTTTATAACCCAAAGAGGCATTCCAACTTGAGTAGGATTTTTTCAAAGCTTCGAAAGATCCTTCTTCACCAAGTATACCTTGTGCTTCTGAATTCAAATTTCTGGTATCAAAACGTAAACCTGCCTGAATTACATTCGTACCCCATTCGTAGTTGGTAGTTCCAAAGACTCCAAAATCTTGGGTAACAGCATCAGGAATTAAGTACTCTTCCCCTGAATTTACATTGGTTTGATGCATCCCTTGAACACCCAAAATGGTCTGCATTTTTGTTGAAGAGGGTAAATAATATTTCGCATTATAATTGAAGGTATTTAACTTCATTTTCAAAACAGCTACTTCACTATCTTCAAATTCTGACCTGTCATTTGAAATAAAACCCAAGTCCAAATCCAGTTTTGATGTATTGAAAAAGAGACTCGAATTCAAACTTACTAAATGATTGGAAACCGCTTGTTTTGGATACAAAACACTTTTGCTTTTACTTTGCTCAGCGATCCCTTCTTCTGGAATTCCTAAAGTAAGATCGTTGAAATTGTATCGCAATACCGAAGAAAAAGAAGCGTCACTATAGCCAATTCCGGTTTTAAAATCATTTTCTTGGTAGCGTGTATTGGTTACCCGTTCGCCATCTGCCGTTGTATAATCCGAATGAGTGTTCATTGTTCCTCTTGCCAAGAATTTCCAATTATCGGTACTTGTTTTTACTCCCAAAGAAGAATTACTCCCTAAAGTATTGGCAAACAATTTTTGACTAAAATTGACTTTATACGTATTGGCATTGGCAAATTTTTCTGGGTTAAAATACAACACACCTCCCAAAGCATCTGATCCGTACAACAACGAAGCTGGCCCTTTGATTACCTCAACACTTTCTACTCCGGCATCGTTCAATCCTAAACCATGCTCGTCGCCAAATTGTTGGTTTTCAACTCGAACACCTTGCGAATAGACCAATACGCGATTGCCACTTAACCCTCGAATCACCGGCTTACCAATAGAAGCCCCTGTAGAAACCTGAGAAACTCCAGGAATAGTCGCTAAGCCTTCGATCAAAGTAGAAGTCCCTTTTCTAGACAAATTTTTCATAGTTTCGTGTGCCACTTTCATCACATTTTGCGATTGCAATTTGTTAAACGCAGTGGAAACAATAACTTCATCCATCTGAAATATAGAAGGAGCAAGCTGTATTGAAACATTGGTTTGTTTTTGATTTGTTGTTACTGTTTTCAATTGAGTTCCATAGCCTACTAAAGCATACGAAATAACAACAGTCCCTTTTGGCAAATTAGTCAAGTTATAGGTTCCGTCTTCGTTTGAAAGGGTCCCTTTTTGTAGATCTTGGATATAGATAGAAACGCCAGAAAGCGCTTTATTATTAGTGTCAGTAATCCTTCCTGAAACTGTATTTTGTGCTTGCATTAAGGCAGTACAACTTACTACCAAAGCAAAAATTAATTTTTTCATGATATTGATATAATGTTAAAAGAATCGTGTTCTACTATAGAACTGATGAATCATTCGATTTAAACATTATAATGCGGGGGTCCGCGCAACGAATAGGAACTTCCAGAAAAGGAAATAACCCTAGGAAAGTTAAAAAAGTACGGCGCAACTACTTCTGGAGTAGTGGCTATTTGAAACTGAAACTGTTCAGAAACGATTCCGCTTTGAAACGAAATAGCACAAACAAAACACTGCTCAAACCCCTTGTGTTGGTGGGTTAATTCAGAAGAATTAAGTTGTTTGTGAGCACATGCTTTTTCTGCAAATTGCTTTTCAAGATGCTCCAATCCATGAAACGATTGTAGGGCTAGTGATCCCAATAGGACTAGCGCAAAGAAGAACCGTATCAATAATTGTTTTAGTTTCATTGGCCACAAATATATGGAAATCAAAAAAAAAACCATTCACAATTTAGAATTATCTAAATCGTAAATGGTTTCATTATGTGTTGCTGAACTACTTACACCAATTTGGCTGCAATTAAGTACTCTGCAATTTGAATCGTATTGGTCGCCGCTCCTTTTCTCAAGTTATCGGCTACAACCCACATGTTTAACGTATTCGGTTGACTTTCGTCACGACGAATTCTACCTACAAAAACTTCATTTTTACCTTCAGCATATCTTGGCATTGGGTAGGTAAACGTATCTAAATTATCCTGCACTACTACTCCGTCTGTTTGACTCAAAATAGTACGTACTTCATTTACATTAAAATCATTGGTGAATTCAACATTCAAAGCCTCACTATGTCCTCCTACAACAGGAACACGAACCGCAGTCGCGGTTACCGCAATACTGTTATTACTTAAGATTTTTTTCGTTTCGTTTACTAATTTCATCTCTTCTTTAGTGTAACCATTGTCTTCAAAACTGTCACATTGGGGAATACAGTTTCGGTTGATTTTGTATTTGTACACCATGTCTCCTTCAACACCAGCACATTCGTTTTCAAATTGTTGTACAGCCTTTACACCTGTTCCAGTAATGGATTGATAGGTAGAAACAATAATACGTTTGATGTTGTATTTTTTATGTAGCGGCGCTAAAGCTAATACCATTTGAATCGTTGAACAGTTCGGATTAGCAATAATTTTATCTGCTGCAGTTAATTCACCCGCGTTGATTTCTGGCACAACTAATTTCTTAGTTGGATCCATTCTCCAAGCCGATGAATTATCGATTACTGTCGTTCCAGCTGCTGCAAATTTTGGAGCCCACTCTAAAGAAGTTCCGCCTCCAGCAGAAAATAAAGCAATATCTGCTTTCATATCTACAGCCGTTTGCATGCCAACCACTTTGTATTTTTTTCCTCCAAATTCGATTTCCTTACCCACTGATTTTTCAGAAGCGACAGGAATTAATTCAGTTACCGGAAAATTTCTTTCTGCTAATACTTTTAACATTATTTCACCTACCATTCCGGTAGCACCTACTACTGCTATTCTCATTGTATATTTTTATTATTGAATTGTATTATTTTTTGGCAAAAGTAACCAATACTATTCTCGAAACAAGGGCGTTCACAAAAAATAACAAATTGTTACATTTATAACATAGCTATTTATTTTTCAACAAATCCCTGATTTCAGTTAGCAATTGTTCCTGAGTAGGTCCTTTACTTTCTTCAGGGTTTTCTTCTTTTTTGATTTTTTGTTGGGCTTTTTCATAGGCTTTCAAAACAATAAAAATACAGAACCCAATGATCACAAAATCAAAAATAGTTTGGATAAAAGCACCATAATTAAGGCTTACCTCAGCTATCGCTTTTGATTTTTGAACTCCATTTTCAACTACGGCTGGCACACCGTCTTGCAACACTAATTTTAGATTTTTAAAGTCCACTTTTCCTAAAAGCAGCCCGATAGGTGGCATCAACACATCATTCGTAAACGAAGTCACTATTTTTCCAAAAGCACCCCCAACGATCACCGCAGTGGCTAAGTTGACAATTTCGCCTTTCATTAAAAAGGCCTTAAAATCTGTAAAAAATCCCATGTTATTCAATTAATTATTCTCTGTAGAAAACTCGTTTTACCCGTTGCGAAATACTAGTCAAAATCTCATACGGAATCGTTTGTGTTTTTTGGGCCATTTCCATCACGGTTGGGCTTTCGCCAAAAACAACTACAGGATCTCCCTCGGCACAATCAATACCATTTACATTGACCATCAACATGTCCATGCATACACTTCCTAGAATAGGCGCTTTATGTTGGTTAATCGTAACATAACCCACTTCATTGCCCCAAAGTCTCGAAATTCCATCAGCGTACCCAATAGGAATTGTGGCAACTGTTGTTGATTCATGAGCCATAAATCGTCGGCCATACCCAACGCTGTCTCCAGCTGGAATAGTTCGAATTTGAGAAATAACCGATTTCAATGTACTCACATTCTCTAAGTATTTTTGCTCTTTAGTATCATTGGAAACCCCATACAATCCAATGCCCAAACGCACCATATCGTATTGCCCTTCTGGGAAATTACTAATACCCGAAGTATTCAATATATGACGTATCGGTTGGATGCCTAACTCAATCATTAATTGGCTTGACAATTCGTCAAACAAACGAATTTGAGAAAGTGAAAATGCTTTGTGTTCTTCGGCATCGCTTGTCGCCATGTGTGATAAAATACTTTGTACTGCAACACGATGATTGCCTTTCAAAGTGGAAATTAATTCCTGAATCGTATTCGCTTCAAAACCCAATCGGTGCATACCGGTATCCAACTTGATGTGAATCGGATAGGAATCTAAGTTTTTTTGTTCGGCTAATTTAAGAAAGGCCTTGAGCCCTTTTATGCTATAAATTTCAGGTTCTAATTGGTGCTGAATAATGGCTGAAAAACTAGTTGACTCTGGATTCAAAACCATGATTGGCAATTGGATCCCAGCATTTTTCAAACTTATTCCTTCATCGGCGAAGGCTACCCCAAGGTAATCCACCTTATGATGTTCTAATAATTTTGCGATTTCAAAACCGCCACTTCCATAACCAAACGCTTTCACCATCACCATCATTTTAGTGGTTGGTTTCATTTTGGATTTATAGAAATTCAAATTATGACTGATGGCGTTCAAATTGACTTCTAACACGGTTTCGTGTGTTTTCTCCTCGAGTGCTGCTACAATAGTTTCAAAATGAAAACTACGCGCTCCTTTGATCAAAATAGTTTCGGCATCAAAATTCAGCGTCTCTTTTTGGGACAAAAATTCGGCGGTAGTCTCAAAAGTACTACAGTTTGCAAAATGATTTTTAAATTGAGCAATTGTCGCTCCAATTCCAATTACTCGGCTAATGTTATTGGCGACTATCAATTGGGCTACTTTAGCATACAATTCGTCATTGGTCAACCCACTTTGAAAAATATCCGATAAGATAATTGTTTTTTTAACCGACTGTTTTTGGCTTTCTAAAAAATCCAAGGCAATTTTCAACGACTGAAAATCGGCGCTGTAACTGTCGTCAATCAAGGTGCAATTGTTAATCCCATCTTTCAATTTCAAACGCATTTCTACAGGATATAATTGCGCCATTCGGTTCTGAATGGTTTGGGCATCGTACTCTAAATACAACAACACCAAGACACAGGATATGGCATTCTCTATCGAAGCTTGATCGTGAAAGGGAATCGAGATTTCAAAATCAATTGTAGGAGTCGTAAACTGCAATTGCGTCTGAGTAGCTTGCTGTTTTTTGGCAACCAATACCCCTGCTTTTGGATCCGTAAAACTCCACGATAGTGTTTTAAGTTCTGGACGAATTAGCGCGTCTATTGCTTCGTTTTTGGGATGAATCAAAATTTGAGCACGATCAAAAAGACGCAATTTTTCTTTTATTTTTTCATTGGTATTGGCAAAGCCTTCATCGTGTGCCGATCCGATATTGGTCAACACCCCTATCGTTGGACGAATGATCGTTTCTAACTTTTCCATTTCGGAAACGGTAGAAATTCCAGCTTCAAAAATGCCTAAATTATGTTGTTCGTTGATTCCGATGACTGACAAGGGAACACCTACTTGTGAATTGTAACTTTTGGGACTGCGTATAATGGAATAGTCTGGACTTAAAAGAAAATTAAGCCATTCTTTTACAATGGTTTTGCCGTTGCTTCCCGTAATTCCGATGATTGGAAAATCAAATAAGGAGCGGTAGTAACTGGCTACTTCTTGTAACGCTGTTAAGGTATTCTTGACCAATAAGAAATTGGCTTTACCCATACAGTTTTCAGGAATATGGGTTACTACAAAATACTGCACGCCTTTTGAAATTAATTCATGAATGTAGTGATGTGCATCATTGTTGGGTCCTTCCAAAGCGAAAAACAAAGTGGTCGCGCTGTTTTGCAACGAACGGCTGTCAATGACAATCGAATCGATGGTAACGTCCGTTGGAAGACCATTGTATTCGGCTTGGAGTAAGGAACAACATTTTTGGACAGATAGCTTCATGAATTCAAAAAGCGAGCAAGCTCATTTATAATTTGGTGTATCAAAAATAGTGTTTCTTTTTATATTCAGGCTTTCGAACTATAAAATATAAAAGAGGAACCCAATTTTAACGGATTTTTATCTCCAATCGTACTTAATTATATCATTAATACGCTTCATAGATATGGTTGTTCAACAAGAAAAAAAGGTTTTATTATCTTACCCAATACCATATGATTCCTGGATTTGCTGCATTCCCTCCTAAAGTTCCGATCCATGGCGCTGGTGAATAACTCACATTATTTGCAATTAAAGTTCCCCACCAATTACCAGATCCACTAGAAAGCGAATAAAATCCGGTATTAGAACCAACATAGCCATGCCATGGCATCCTGAGCGAAATTCCATCATTATTCGAATCATAACTCCAGCCCCCATAATTGGTATTCAATGTAATATTTGTATTCGTATTACTAGTACTTATAAAACTATATGCAGCATTGGCTGTCCAAATACCACCATAACTGTTTCTGGCGTAGGAATCAATCATATATTGAAATCCACTTGTACTTTTTTTAATATAATCGGCCCATTTAATAATCGAATAATTTTCAGTAGACCTACTAGTAATATCCGCATTAGTTGTAAATGGATTTTGAGCATTTAAATCGATTGCATTTGCTAAAGTCCATCCACTTCTAGATGAGTTTTTCAGGATTAAAGTCCAACCTCCTCCATCTGTGGTCATATCTGCATAAATTTTAATTGGTACTCCTCCATTGATATTGTCATTTTTAATCCAATAAAAACCGTCTGTTGAATTGGGGTAATCTTGCCTAATTTGATAGGCACTTGTAGAAGCTGTTTGTGGGCTTAAACCATCTCTTTCGGCAAAAAATTTGGCACGAGAAGCATTGAAATTATTCGTAATTTCTTGTTGGGTTAATTCTCGATTGTACAGCTTAAAACTAGCTATATTTAGATTCATCCTCCAATTTAAATCATATAGCCAACTCGATATTCTTCCTGCTCCAGAATTGAAGGTAGAATTAGTTTCACTAAACGTGGCAAGAATTTGAGTTAAAATTTGTTTCTCCCCATTCACATAAATTTTATTATTAGTTTTGGAACTTGCATACATAACAAAAACTAAATGTCTCCAAGCTCCTTCAATGCCCAATTCGTTTACCTTTGAACTTGTAATTCCATATTGATCACTACTTCCTGTATTAAAACCTATACTGCCCCCATTTACAAAAGCATCGTATTTATTAAATCCGAAATACATACCATTGGCAAGGGAATTAGTCTTCACCCACATGTCTACTGTTACTGCATTAGTACTCCCAATATTCGCATTAAAATTAGCATAACTTGAGGTGCCATTAAAAACAATCGAACCTCCATTAGCAGCACTGTAGGTAGTAGAGGTTAAAGTAACATGTGATTCATTTCCTGATAAATCATTCCAAGTAGTTCCTGACCCACTGTAACTAGCTGCATTTCCTGCATCCAAATGCAATACCAGCCCCGAATTAGACAAGGTTGTAATGGTAACGCTTCCGTTACCTGTAGTGTTCAAGGTACCAAAAGAATGTTGCCCCGAACTCGATTTAGTGGAGCCGCCAGCACCGCCACCCGTCGCAGCACCGCCACCAGAACCACCGCCGGCACCAAACCATCCGGCACCACCACCTCCGGCACCATGCCATGAAACTACACCAACATCTGATCCTCCATTTCCTCCGTTAATATCGTTTCCATTAGTACCTCGAATTCCTGAACCTGAATCAAAAGGCTCTCCGGCTACACCAGGTGCTGATGTAGTAGCCGCATACCCGTACTGGTACCTACCACTAACAATAAAATTAGTATTCACCGGTTCGTTACCATTACTAGCTGTTCCAGTTGCGGTATTACCTGCATTTCCTCCTGAATAATTATAGTCTAAAGCATTTCCTGCGCCACCACCACCACCGCCAGCAACTACTAAGGCATTGGCATTGGCCGGTGACGAAGAGGTGAAAACCCCTGACAAGCCCCCTCCTGCACCTCCATAATAGGTTCCAGCGCCTCCGCTTCCTCCAAAACCATAGGCCGGAGTTGTAGATTGTCCAGGATCTCCTCCTACCACAATATATAAAACCTGACCTGGAGTAACATTTAAGGCAGTAGTAATATTGGCTCCACCACCACCCGCTTGGCCTCTTGCTCCGCTGCCGCCTTTGGCACCAATGGCACTCACCTGAATAGAGGTCACTCGGTTAGGGACTATAAATTTTTGAATCCCGCCGGTATATTGAAACGAATACGAACTAGGCAATTGTGGTTTTTTTACCGCTAAATTATGAAATGCCGATTGTGCGTTCAATCCTATTGAACTCAAAAAAAACAGTAGTATGTACACTCTTTTTTTCATTACAAAATAGTATCGCCAAAAACATAGCCGGTAGTCGTACCATTCATCACTAGTCCAATCACACTATTCGTTGTTCGGGTAGTAAAACCACTAGCCGAATTGAGTGTGGATCCAGAACCTGATAGGGTTATCGTTCCAGCTCCGGTTTGTATGAATTGGCAACTAAAGCCAATTGGCAAAGTTGGCACAGTGACAATTACTGCTGTGGACGAACTAATAAAAAACAACTTGTTATTATCTGTGGCGCTTAAGGTAAACCCACCCGATTTCGTTTCAATAACCAAACCTCCTGAAATTTGAATCCAAGCCGAGCCGTTCCAATAGTAATAGCCCGGAACTACATTATTTGGAATCGCGCCTGCTGTAGCGGTATTGTATACCAATAACCCAGTTGCTGCTGATGAAGTTCCAGTAATTGGAGAAAAGGCATTTGTAGCGGTCAATGCCACTCTTGGTGGCAAAAAACCTTTGTCTGTAGCTACCACATCTAATTTAGCCGAAGCATTAGGCGTAGTGGTGCCAATGCCGGTTTGGGCAGTAGCAGTATAGAAGGATCCCACTATAACTAGTAGACGCAAAAATTTTCTCATTGTATTATATTTATAAGCCATATAAAGCTTTATTCGAATTATAATTATTTTGAACTTCGGTAGTACTCAAAGCTTTTTTATACATTTTGACAATGCCAATTTGACCCTTAAAATATTGGCTATATTCGCCTCCGTTATAAGAACCAATATATAAATTAGTATTGCCATTTCTTATACCTCCAGAAATTGTTATTGTTTTTGTTTGCTTTAATACACCATTTGAATAAGTATATAAAGTACTATTAACTCTGTCCCAAACATATACCATTTGAACCCAATTATTTAGACTAAGTGAATAATTATCACTTGATAATGCATTAGTACCATTGCTGAAATCTGCTCTAATATAACCATCTCCTTGACGCAAAGCATATGATATTATTGAAGAAGTACCTCCGTTACCAAATTTGCCTAAAACGGTTTGTGAGTTTACAGTAAACTGAGTGGGTTGAAACCATGCTTCTATTGTCCAATTTCCTGAGCCAGGTTCCAAGGCTTCATTGTCAGGAATACTTACCTGCGAACTTGTACCATTATACGTAAAAGCAGGAGTAGTAAAGGCAAGATTACTCATTGTGCCTGTTAATCCATTACCTGACAAATCAACTAAACTAGTTCCTGTTCCCGGATAACTTTCGGTCATACCAGGATTATAATGCAAAACCATATTGTCAGATGTCGAAGTATTCGGCTTTACTAATAAACCCATTCTGATAGTAATGTGATTTGTCCATAAAACAGGTATGACTTTAACATATTTTGTAAATACACTAGTTGGGAAAAGCACACTAGCATCATTAGTTATAGTGGTACTTACAGCTTGATCACTTAAGACTCTGGTCCAGGGGGCAGCACCGGTCAGACTGGTTTCAACATGTACTTTTGTTACAAATTGATTTCCAGAATTAGCTCTAGGTTGAATCACCACGCCTTTAATGTAAGTTGGTACGTCATAGTTTAAGGTAATCCATTGATTGGCGTCAAGCGTTTGTGCAGCCCATCCTAAAGTAGAGTTTAACCAAGGAGTATAATGAGCTACTGAAAAGGCATCATAGGCACCATAACTGCCCGTTGAATTATTCCAAGCACTAGAAATATTCCAATAAGTAGGGTTTGAATTAGTTGAGGGACTATGAATCGTGTAATCTAACTCATTTTTTCTTACATTATACTCTTGCAGAATATCACTATCTGTAAGTGGTAATTGATACAATTTGAATTCTGCTAAATTAAAACCGCCGTAACCCCCAGCGCCCATATTAGTGGTTTCGGGGGCACCAATGGCATAATTTTGAGCAGAAGTTGGAATTTCTCTAGTATAGGATAGTGATCCTTGTAATACCCCATTTAAATACCCATTTAAATTAGACCCATCATATACCATAGCAATATGATACCATTGGTTTAAAGTAACCAACGAAGAAGAAACCGCAGCAGAACTGGGCCAAACTCTATATTTGATTATACCATTAACAATTTCAATATTAGAGGCATGCCAGCCTCCATTTGGAGTTTGCGAATTTAACTCAGACACAAGGACTCCATTTAATTGAGTAGGATAGATCCAAAAGCTCATACTAAAACTACTTTGCACACTAGTATTCACTGTTTTGAAGTAGGGTCTTAAATCAGGAGTAACAAGGTATTGACTTGTTCCGTTGAAGGAAACAAATCCTAACGAATTCATGAAATTTGGTGTCCCAACCAAACTTGCAGTCCCAGTTAATGTACTGGCTAAATTAGTGGTGTTGGTAGCGCCTCTTGTGTAACTTGCAGTTTTTGAAAAATCATAGTTGACCACCAAATTATTTTTGGGAATATTGGATTGCTGTATAGGCAACGTAATTTGAGCCCCTACAAAGATGGACTGCAAAAACAATAGTAAAACCAATCCTTTTTTCATCTTAATTACTCATTTCTCCTGCTACAATAATTTTATCACTTCCAAGATGCAGGATACTCACTACCGCATATTGACTGGCGGTTTTTGTAAAATTCCCTCTATTCAAATAGGTTCCGGTAAAGGTAATTTGACCCGCACCCATTTGTACAATAGTACAATTGAATCCAGTAGGTAATCCTGTGGGAATAGCGATCGAAATGGCAGTTGCAGCTGTAGATTGTATTATTTTTCCATTATCGGCAGCCGTTAGGTTATACCCCCCTGTTATAGTAGCTACATTGGCTGCAAATCCAGATATAGTAGATGTATTTGCATTACCCCCTGTCAAATTTCCGGTAGTGGAGATATTCCCAATAGTATAACTAATATCATTACCCGAACGTGTCCAATCCATATTGATTCTTGTCCAAACTATAGAGGACGAAGTTCCTGTGTTCACATAAAACCCTGCTTCCCCATCCGTTTGATACATGAGTAACCCTTTTGCCGGTGTAGCAATAGCTCCTCTTTCTGTAGCTGTCATTCTAGGCACTAACAATCCTTTGGTGGTAGAACTAATGTCTAATTTAGCCGAAACATCGGGCGTAGTCGTACCAATACCCGTTTGGGCAGTTGCAGTAGCAACACAAAGGCCTACCACTATTAGCAGAAATATTTTTTTTATCGTATCCATATTTGATGGTAAGTGCTATTGGATGAGTTGTTTGGAAAATCGTCTACTTCCCAACGGGTGTTATGTCCTCTAATTCCCCAATGATAGGTGCCCGATAACCAAAAGGGAAAGTTGGTCATTGCATAGTCTGCCTGTCCTGCAATATAGTGAGCCGTACTCCCCGGAAGATTCGCAGAATGACCTGTTAATGTTGAATAACTGCCAGAAATTCCTGTCATATCTCCTGAACCTGTTTTAAAATAAGCAAGGGTATTGGCATGAGAGGTTTTAAAATGAATTATTCTGGTATGCAAGGAAGTTCTCCCATAAAAACGCAATTCAGTAAACGTAAATTTAGTCAAATAACCAGGAACAACATGTCCCCAAGTTGTAGTTGAAGCCGATTCATCAGTACCCAAAGAGGTGGCTCCCAATAAAGGAAGTGAATCCGTTTTTAGCTTTAGATCAGGATTTGTCCCGCCTGCATGTAAATAATTCAACACCAAAGTCCAGCCGCCACCATCGGTGGTCATATCACAATAACAACTAACTGCTGGCAATGCCCCAGAGCCATCTGGGTCGATAGTATAAACACCCGATTCGGATAAGGGGAAATAGGTGATTATATCTTTGCAAGATTTTAATACCGGTGTTGGATTCCATTTGCTATTGGAATCGGTGAATACAATTTTACCGGTACCTACAAGATTAATTTTGTTGGAATAGATTGTTTTGTTAGAAGGAACAGTTATAGTGTGGCCAGAATTGATCGAAATTGCATTGATCATTTTGTTGGTATTGGACAAAGCCGATTTTTGATCGCTATTCCCTGTGTTCAAAGTATAGGTTCCATCGTTATTGTGAACTACAAAACTGCTGTATACTCCGGTATAATCGGATCCAGCTGGAAAGTCCTCACTGATTTCAACAATGTACCCACTTACACCTCCTGAATTCGTTGCAGACAAATCATTCCAACAAGTACCTCCATTCCATTTGGCAACAGCATAATCCTCACTGTGATTAGCCCCGTTGGGTTCGCCAGAACACCAATTGTTATATTGTCCATCAATATTTCCCGCTGTTGGGCCATTTTGTGTTTTAATTACTGTTCCTAATTCAGGTCCGGCATCTATTTTCCAGGTACCATCGACCGTAGTTGCCGCATCAGAAAGAGCAATCCAAATGTTATTACCTGTAATATTAGTGTTGATAAAATCTTGTTCTGATTGTGAAGTAATGGTTACTAAATAGCCTGTTTTGCCCTTAAATGTATTGTTTGAGGCGCGTGACTTTGCATTCGGATAAGTAACTTGTGAATCTAAAACATATTTGTAAAAATGCTTGTTGGTTGGATTGTAATAATAATTGGCATCATAATTAGAAACTTCAATGTTTATCCGAACCGCAGTTTTAATACTACCCATTGAAAGAGTCATGGCTGCCAAGGCATTATTGATATTGTTTTTGGTACCATAAAAAACGATACTACTTACTGAAGACCAAGTAGTATAACCTGTATTTAAGGAAAGACCCGTGGTAGTAGGAAATGAAAGTCTCGCTCCACTATGGTAGTCCAAACTTACACTGACTAAAATACTCTCGGTATTATTAGCCCAATTCACTACAAAATCTCCAGGGTCAACATTGGTAGCGTTAGCTTCAAAACTAAGGGAAGTTGGCGCTGTGATCATCTGTCCCAACACCGAACCACTAGCAAGTAAAAAAAAGAAAATAACTAGCTTTTTCATCCCTATTTTTTTCTTTTTTTGGACAGTTGTTTTACTTTGACTTGCAATTGTTCAATTTGCTTTTGTTGCTCTTTCATAGCCTCTACTAACAACGCTACTAGCTTATCGTATTTTACCGAACGGTATTCTTCTTTTGATTGCTCTTTGACTACAATTTCAGGAACAATTTGTTCTACTTCTTGGGCTATAAATCCCAATTCGTTTTGAGTACCAAAGTCTTTTTCTGGAAAGTCTTTTTGGTTCCAATTAAAGTATACCCCTTGCAAGGCTTTCACTTTGGCTAAGGCATTTTCAACAGGACGAATATTGGTCTTGAAACGACGGTCTGAAGACCCCGCTACCGAGTTGGCAATAATATCTCCCGTGACCTGTAAGCGAACAGTAGGGTCTGAATTACCTAACCCCACATAGCCGTTTTCTTTGATTACTAAACCTGCCAATTCGCTGGTAGAAAATATTCGGAAACGGGCATTGGCAGCTGTAGTACCATACTGATCAATAGTCCAATCAGAGGTACTCCCATTTAATGATTTTTTGAGAATAATCTGTCCTCCTTCGTTGTTCGCAGCCGATGGATTTAATACTAGTTCACCGGCAGTGCTTGTACCATCTGCTTTTCCAACGGTTAATAAACTGGTTGGTGCAGTGGTGCCAATTCCTACAAAACCTCCATTGGGGTTCAATACTAAATTATAATTGGTTGTATAATTTGATTTTAATCGCGATTGCAACCACGAATAGGTCGCTGCGCTACTCAAACCAAAATCCAAGACATGGCTGCCGGTAGTTCCGCTTAAACGCAAGTTGCCATTTGCCTCTAGTCCAGTAGTAGCCGGCTCAGCAGTAGCGGTTTCAACTTGTAATTTATTCACTGGCGTAGTCGTACCAATACCCGTTTGAGCCGTTAGAAAAAAACAACTCAATAATAAGATTAGACTAAAATAATTTTTATAAGCCATATTTGGTCTTTGTTGCGTTAAAGTTTTGAAAAACTTCCTCTTGTGTAATTACTCGGTTGTAAATTGCAAATGATCCTATAGTTCCTACTAAACCTCCAACTCCGATTCTAGGATCACCTAGAAACAAATTAGACTCGTTATAATTTATTCTATTATTAGACCTAAGATCGCCATCTGGTTTACCATTGATGTACATTTGCATATTCCCCCCTCCAATAGTAAAGCCTACTTGATACCAAGTATTTGCAACTAATGGAGTAGATCCGAATAAATTGGATTGGTATGCTGTATACAAATTTTGATAATAAGACCCTCCACTAGGATAAATTGCATAATGAAAATCACTATACCCACCATTCCCTGCGGTATTAGTAAACCACTTTGTCATAAAAATATTCCAACCATTAGATAAAGAACTTGCACGTATCCATACAAATATACTTATGTCTCCGGTAGGAAAATTAGTAGGTGTTTTACCAAAATCAATATAATCTGCATTGCCATCCGAAACAAAAGTTCCAGATGCAATTGTGCTGTAAGCCATATTCCCTCCAATAGTCCCCGTAGCATTCCCTTTTAAATCAGTTACAGCAGTTCCCGCCTTAGGATATACATACCAATTCGATGGATCAATTGATAAAACCAATCCATTTGGAACAACTTCCTCCCCAGATAATTCTTCAATGTCTTGATACCAAACAGAGCTACTAGCTTCAGACGGTTTTTTCCAAAACAGTTGCATGACTTCTCCACCACCACCTTCTTGCATTCTGGCCCTAAACACATATTTTTTTCCCGCTATTAATGCAATAGTTCCTGTATGAGTACCTATTGCTCCAGGACCATGAGCGCCATAATGGTTGACTACATTTTGATCGTTAATAAATAAATCCACCGCATCGTCTCCTTCAATAGAGAATGTGTAGGTGCCTGTTTGCTTGGGGATAAAATAACCCGAAACAACAATCGTAAAACCATCTCCGCTAAATCCTGAATAAGGCGACTGATTACCAATGGCATTTTTTAAATCAGTTTGATTTAAAAAATTAATTAAATTGGACGTATAACTTGAGGAAGAATTTAAATTTCCTGAATTGGAAGTTAAAGCCACATATCCTGCTAATTTAAAATTGGCCGCAGTAGCAAAATTAGTTTCAAATTCTGCAGCGGTGGCTGGAAAAGCAGAAGTTGATGTGCTATACAAACGATAGTATAAATACTTATTCCCTTTCGGTCGATTACTCTCTAAAGTGGCATAGTAATTCGGTACCAACTGTGCAAAAGCAGTAGTTGCATAAAACAAAAAAAAGATATGGATTTTTTTGATGCTCATGGTCTAATTACTCATTTCTCCAGATACAATATAAATACCTCCTACATACAATATAGTAGCTATGGCATATTGTCCTGCTGTTTTTGTAAAACTATTTCTATTGCTAAAGCTTCCAGAAAAAGTAACTTGTCCGGAACCCGATTGTAAAATCATGCAATTAAACCCTTCTGGAATTCCTGTTGCAGGCAAGCTCAATGTTATGGCTGAAGTGCATCTTAAAATCATCCCATTGTCACTAATTGCAATAGCCCTGTTAGAGGCTTCTGCGCTGACATTAGAAACAAAACCGCTCAATTTAGAAGTGGCTGAATTGCCTCCAGTTAAATTTCCAGCAATTGACACATTTCCTGCTGTATAACTAATATCATTTCCGGAACGGTTCCAATTACTATTAACGCGTGTCCAAGAGACAGTAGTTGTTGTACTGTTATTCACATAAAATCCAGAGAGATCATCGGTTTGATAGACCATTAATCCATTAGCTGCTGCAGGAAGCGTTATTGCCTCGCGTTGCGCCTTAGTCATACGAGGAATCAACAAACCTTTGTCTGTAGAAGTAATATCCAGCTTTGCCGAAGCATTAGGCGTAGCCGTTCCAATACCGGTTTGGGCCTTCCCACTCAGGAACGCCAAACACAACACTAGTACTACTATTCCTTTTCTCATGCTGTTGTCGATTAGAATAAGGCTCTTAATACGTTCCATTGCGATCCGTCTGAAACTAGTTTGATCCAGTTATTAGACGCTTCGATACCAATACTTACGCTATTCACTGCAGTGTTGGCACTGTCAATATATATCTTCCCGGTTGAAGTTGGAGTAATTGTAATTCCAAAAGCCGTTTTATTTTTAATAGTTATTTCCTTACCCGCATTACCATTAGCAGGATCAGGTATACTGAATGTTCCCGCAGCAGATCCTGTATAAAACACAATGGATTCAGCTAAGGTGATCGCATAGCCAGTTGTAGTTGTTGTAACAGCAGATCCAGAAGCATTTGTCCAAGTGGCTAATCCAGCACCATCTGAAGTTAACACTTTTCCAGCACCAGGAGAACCACCTGCTATACTTAAAGTACCGCCAATGTAAGTATTCCCAACAATCCCGACACCGCCTCCAACTTTAAGAGCGCCAGTTGTAGTTGATGATGATGCAGTAGTTGAACTTATAGTTGTAGCTCCCGTAATGGTAGCGGTTGTACCTACGTTTAATGCTCCCGCAATTCCAACTCCACCTGCCACTTTAAGCGCTCCAGTGGTTGTACTTGAAGAGACAGTTGTTGATCCAATTGTAACTGATTTTGCAATACCAACACCACCTGTAACTTTTAATGCTCCTGTCGTTGAAGATGAAGATTCAGTAGTATCAGGAAGATCTAGAGCTCCCATGATTCGTGTTTGAATAGTTGCTGCGTTTCCAATTAATGTGGTATTAGTACCTAATCCAACAGTTGCGGTCGTAGAGTTACCACCTGCGATGACTACTTCATTGTCATCACCATCAGCTAATGGGGCTGTATTATAACCTATTAATGTAGAATTTGATCCAGTTGTATTTTCAACTGTACCTGTTCCAATATATTTGCCAGCATAAGTTCCAATCGCGGTATTACCAGAACCAGTAGTTAATTTCGATAGAGCACCGCTACCAACAGCAACATTATAACTTCCCGATGTAGATTTATTAAGGGAAGAGGTACCAATAGCTACTTGTTCTGTCCCGTTTGTGGTATTATATGCCGATGCATATCCTAATGCAACATTTGAATTTCCCGATGTAATTTTATTTAAAGAGTAAGACCCTATGGCTGTATTATAGTCTGATGAGGTGGTTGCATTCATAGCATTCCCTCCTAATAAAACATTATTTGCTCCTCCTTGTTTTCCTACATTAACTCCATTTGAAACAATATTAGAATTGAATGTTTTAACTCCAGCAAAAGTTTGTGTTCCAGTGGTAACGATACCACCAAAAGTATCATTAGCTGGTTGTAATGTCAAAACTCCAGAAGCAATAGAACCTCCATTGGCATTAGCCGTTGATCCTATAGTTCCTATACTAGTCACCCCCGCTGGTGCAACCCAACTTGCAATACCAGTATTATCCGTCGAGGTCAATACTTTCCCTGCTCCTGGAGTTCCTCCTGCAATACTTATGGTTCCACCTATGTAGGTATTGCCAGCAATACCAGCACCCCCTGCTACTTTTAGAGCTCCCGTAGCTGTGCTCGAAGAAGCAGTTGTTGAGCCAATGGTAAGCGATTTTGCAATACCAACTCCACCAGCAACTTTTAATGCCCCCGTTATAGATGATGAAGATTCAGTAGCATTAGGAAGATCTAAAGCTCCCATGATACGGGTTTGGGTGGTTGCTGCGTTACCAATTAATGTACTGTTAGAACCTAATCCCACAGTTCTAGTCGTAGCGTTGCCCCCGGCGATAACTACTTCATTGTCATCCCCATCTGCCAATGGCGAAGTATTGTAACCAATAAAAGTAGAATTGGTTCCAGAGGCATTCCCTCCTGAACCAGTAGCTCCAGTATAAGCACCCGCAAATGTTCCAAGTGCAGCATTACCACTCCCGGTAGTATTTGAAAGTAATGCTCTATATCCTAATCCCGTATTATTTGATCCAGTAGAATTATTAATTAATGTCCCTGATCCTATAGCTATGTTAGATGTAACTGCTCCACCTCCTAGTCCAAATCCAATCCCTTGCACGCGTAAACCATAGTTGGTTAAACCCGTATACGATCCATTAGTAAAGGTAGGATTAATATCTAGTCCAACTAAAACATCCCCAATAGCCGCGGCTGTAAGTGTAGGTGTAAATTTGGTTCCTATCCCGAGACTCGAAGCAGCGGTTATTGAAGGAGAAAAGGTTTTAGCTCCTGCAAAGGTTTGTGCCCCCGTAGTGACCACACCTCCATAAGTAGCGCTAGCTGGTTCTAAATTCAAATTCACCCCTGAGATCGTGGCCCCATCGGCATTCGGCGTACTTCCAATGGCAGCCATTGTAGTTACTCCTGCTGGTGTTTCCCAAGTTGTTATACCCGTGTTATCCGTCGAGGTCAATACTTTTCCTGCCCCTGGTGTTCCTCCAGCAATGGATAAGGTTCCAGTAATTTTAGCATTGCCACCTACGTTTAGGTTTTCGGCAATTCCAGCACCACCAGCAACGGTTAAAGCTCCTGTGGTGGCTGTGGTGGAGGTTGTGGTGTTAGGTAAATTCAAAGCGCCAAATAGTTTGGCTTGAGTGATTAATGAGTTTCCTAAAACCATCGTATTATTTCCTAGTCCTCTTGCATCGTATCCAATTACAATTTCATTGGTTGATGTGGAGCTTAACGGTTTAGTTTCAGCACCAATAAAAACACTTTTATTGGAAGAGGTTACTCCTGCATCGTTAGTATCTCTGAAACCGGCATATTTTCCAACCCCTACGTTGTTAGATCCAGAAGTTGCGTTAAGAAACGTTCCTTGACCTACCGCCACATTGTATTGTCCCGTTGTCAAATTAGAAAATGATCCCGTTCCTACTGCAGTATTTCGATCATTTGTTGAATCACCCAGCGCTTTAAGAGCGTCGCTTCCTATAGCCGTATTTGACTCTGAACTTGTTGCTGTAGATAAGGCTCGATATCCTAAAGCAATATTGTCAATACCTGTAAGCAAAGCTTTTGCTGCTTGAGATCCTACAACTGCATTTCTTGCCCCCGAAGTAACTACTTTTAAAGCATTATACCCCAATGCCGCATTTTCGGTGCCGGTTGCGGTAGCGCTAATGGCATCCGTTCCTACTGCAGTATTAGTGGCAATTGCTCCATTTCCACGTCCAATATTGACACTGTTGACTATCATATCGGAGCTAAAGGTTTGTACACCGGTAAAAGTTTGTGCGGCATCGGTTCGTGCAATAGTCGCATCGGTTGCTGGGAAAGTCATGGTTTTTCCGTCAGTTCCCGCTAAAACAACGGAGTTAGTAGCTGTTAGGGTTTTGCCGTCGGCAATAGTCAAGGTCGAGCCTGTACTAGGTGCTGTAATGGTTACTTTGTTGATTGTAGTAGCAGAAGCTATACCTAAGGTTGGTGAAAACAAGGTAGGCGAGGTATTGAAAACCAACGAACCAGTACCTGTTTTACTGGTCATGGCATTGAATAAATTTATACTGGAAGGAGTAGCTAAAAAGGTAGCCACATTTGCACCTAGATCTGTAATGTCTGCCGTTCCAACCGTTCCCCAGGCTGGAGCTACGGCTGCTGAACCTGTACCTGTTTGTGTTAAGAATTTTTTAGTTGCTGATGTATTTCCTGATAAAAATGAGCTGGTATTAACCGCCGATTGATAGGCAATATCGCCTAAACTTCCTCCATTGAGGTTGGTCGCTTTGGACGCTACTCCAGTCAAATTCGCGGTAATGGTACCGGCAGTAAAATCGCCATTGGCATCACGAGCAACAATGGCTGATGCGGTATTGGCATCGGTTGCTGTTGTCGCTGAATTGCTCACTTTTCCTGCAGTAGCAATAGTAGCTAACTTTGTATCTGCAATTGCAGCCGAAGCGCTTAGATCTGCATTTACAATTTCGCCATCTTTTATTTTGGCTGAAGTTACTGCGTCAGCTGCAATTGTTGAAGCATTTCCAGTACTAGTAACATCGCCTGTTAAATTAGCATTGGTCGTTACTGTTGCTGCATTTCCTCCAATACTTAAATTAGCTACCGGAGTAGTTGAGGTAACCACAAATGGAGCTGTTCCTATAGCTACCGTTGAGGTCAATTGTCCTGTAACACTTAAACTTGTTCCTGTAGCAGCGCCAATCTCAGGTGTTACCAAAATTGGACTAGTTAAGGTCTTATTTGTCAAGGTTTCAGTACCATCTAAAGTAGCTAAAGTTCCTGATGCATCGGGAAGTGTAATAGTTACCGACCCCGAAACAGATGGTGCCACAATGGTAGAAGTACCTGTGCTAGATCCTGCACCAGAAAAGGCAATACTTGTCGCAGATGCTGTACCCAAGGTTGGTGAATACAAGGTTGGTGAAGTATTGAACACCAATGAACCTGTACCTGTTTTATTTGTAATTGCATTGGCTAAATTCACACTCGAAGGGGTAGTCAAAAAGGTAGCCACATTTGCACCTAGATCTGTAATGTCTGCCGTTCCTACCGTTCCCCAGGCTGGAGCTACGGCTGCTGAACCTGTGCCTGTTTGTGTTAAGAATTTTTTGGTTGCTGATGTATTTCCTGATAAAAATGAGCTGGTATTTGCCGCCGATTGATAGGCAATATCGCCAAAATTACCTCCGTTCAGGTTGGTCGCTTTGGACGCTACTCCAGTCAAATTCGCGGTAATGGTTCCGGCAGTAAAATCGCCATTGGCATCACGAGCAACAATGGCTAATGCGGTATTGGCATCGGTTGCCGTTGTAGCTGAATTATCTACTTTTCCTGCTGTAGTAATAGTAGCTAACTTTGTATCAGCAATTGCAGCCGAAGCGCTTAGATCTGCGTCTACAATTTCGCCATCTTTTATTTTGGCCGAAGTCACTGCATTGACAGCAATTTCTGGCGATGCGGCAGAACCGGTTAAATCTCCCGCCAATTGGATTTTTCCTTTAGTATTTGCATCGGCATCTGGTGCTCCAGAAGAGACACTCGAATCTATATAATCCTTGATCGTTTTTACAGCAGGATATTTTGTAAGTGAAGTAGCATCATTATTCAAATTGGTACTAATATTGGATGCCGCTTGTGCGCCTAAATTAGTAAGTGCATCCACAGCGTTTGTAGCTCCTGTGCCTCCATTTAACAAAGGTACTGTGCCTGATAAATAGTTAGTACTGTCTACAGATCCATCAGCTTTTAAAAATTGAGAAACTGTTCCTCCTGTTTTTACAAATCCGTTGGATGTAACTATACCATCAGTATTAACTGCTGTAACAGCACTATTCCCTAGTTGGATTGTATTACTAGCTGTAACAATAGCACCATATCCAATTGCAGTTGCATTTGTATCTGTCCCGCTCCTTATTTCAGCTTGACTACCAATAAACGTGTTGCTTGATCCACTAGTTACTCCATTTCCGGCGTTTGCTCCTAAAGCTGTATTGTTACTTGATACTGCATTTCGTAGGGTTTGATTACCAATGGCAGTATTATTGTCATTATTAGCAACGCTGGCTAAAGTTTCTCCTCCTAATGAAGTATTTCCATAACCCGAAGTTAATCCTTGCATATTGGCATAACCAACTCCTGTATTGTTACCAAAAGAAGTTCCTGAAAAACTTTGTAAAGCCCCGGCTCCTATACCTGTGTTTCGATACCCAGTACCTGTACCAAGATTAGTTCCTATAGCTACATTCGAATCACCATTACCATCTCCTTTTCCAACTAATACTCCATTGACACTCAAATCTGAACTGAATGTTTTAACTCCAGCAATCGTTTGGTTCGTACTTAAATCAACAAAATTTTGAGTGGCCGAACCCGTACCTCCATTAACTACAGGTAATACTCCTGTAACACCCGAGCTTAATGGTAAACCGCTAGCATTAGTTAATACTACTGCTGAAGGAGTTCCTAAAGCAGGTGTTATTAATATTGGAGATGTCGCGCGCACTACATCACCTGAACCTGTAGTGGCAATTTCTTCAATAACACCGGATCCCGAAGAAACGCGTCCTAACACTTTATCGGTGGCGCTTACATTTTGAATTTTAGCATAGGTTACATTGCCATTTTTAATTTTTATCGTTTCTACTGCATCGGTAGCAAGTTTTATTGTACTAATTGCGGCAGCTGCTACTTCAGGTGAAGCGGCAGTTCCTGCTAAATCACCTGCCAATTGAATTTTTCCTTTGGTGTTTGCATCAGCATCTACAATGGTAGCACTTGAAATTGCCGTATCAACATAGGTTTTTACCGCATTTTGTGTTGGGAACAAAACATTACTCGTCCCTAAAGTAGTTGTAGTCGACTTATTGGATGCGTCTTCTTTTAAAGCTAATCCTGGTACAGTGGGTAAATTAGCCGTTCCTGCTAAATCACCTGCCAGTTGGATTTTTCCTTTGGTGTTTGCATCGGCATCTACAATGGTAGCTCCTGTAATAGCAGTATCAACATAAGTTTTTACCGCATTTTGTGTTGGGTATAAACTATCACTTGTGCCTAAAGTTGTAGTTGTCGATTTATTGGATACGTCTTCTTTTAAAGTTAATCCTGGTACAGTGGGTAAACTAGCCGTTCCTGCTAAATCACCTGCCAATTGAATTTTTCCTTTGGTGTTTGCATCAGCATCTACAATGGTAGCTCCAGAAATTGCCGTATCAACATAGGTTTTTACCGCGTTTTGTGTTGGGTATAAACTATCACTTGTTCCTAAAGTTGTCGTAGTTGATTTGTTATCTACATTTTCTTTTAAAGCTAATGCAGTGGTTACGTCAGCAGTGTTCGCTTTCAAACCTAATGAAGTAGTCACATCCGTAACATTGGCTTTCAATACTAATGCATTAAATACTGCATTTTGTGATGGAGCCGAACTGGTAACTGTATCTGAAATTCCATCTACTACTTTGGCATCAGTATAGGTTTTTACTGCATTTTGAGTTGGAAATAAAACATCACTCGTCCCTAAAGTAGTCGTAGTCGATTTGTTATCTGCATTTTCTTTTAAAGCTAATCCTGGAACAGTAGGTGCGGCAGCCGTTCCTGCTAAATCACCTGCCAATTGGATTTTTCCTTTGGTTGTTGTATCGGCATCTACAATGGTAGCTCCTGCAATAGCAGTATCCACATAGGTTTTTACCGCTTTTTGAGTTGGAAATAACACATCACTCGTCCCTAAAGTAGCTGTAGTCGATTTGTTTACCGCATTTTCTTTTAAAGCTAATCCTGGAACTGTAGGTGCAGCAGCCGTTCCTGCTAAATCACCGGCCA